>Ga0194130_10004226_pt1 | contig 18441 bp, 21 predicted proteins | sample TA2KigsurfametaG_FD_160084 | JGI IMG/M metagenome (GOLD analysis project Ga0194130, IMG submission 160084) | Freshwater microbial communities from Lake Tanganyika, Tanzania - TA2015050 Kigoma 12 surface | ecosystem: Environmental > Aquatic > Freshwater > Lake | place: Tanzania: Lake Tanganyika... | reverse complement strand
CCCGCCTTGCACTGATAGCTGGGGATGTCGACCACCCGGCCATTCACGGTGACGTGGCCATGGTTGACCAGCTGCCGCGCTCCAGGGACGGTGGGGCCGAAACCGAGGCGGAAACAGACGTTGTCGAGCCGGTTTTCCAGAAGCTTGAGCAGGTTGGTTCCGGTGGACCCCTCCTGGGCACGGGCTTTCTTGACGTAGCGCACCAGTTGGCGCTCGGAGATTCCGTAGTTGAAGCGGAGCTTTTGCTTTTCTTCGAGACGGATGGCGTATTCGGAGCGCTTGCGACGGGCTTGGCCGTGCTGACCGGGGGGATAAGCCCGCTTGGCGGACTTACGGGTGAGACCGGGAAGGTCTCCCAAGCGCCGCGTGATCCTCAGTCGAGGGCCGCGGTAACGAGACATGAAAACAACCTGGCAAGGGAACAACGGGCCACCCGGGAGGCAAGCTGGGTTGAGCCCGCTTCCTCCGCATGCAGCGCCAACGAACCATCCTAGAGGGCTGGCTGTCGGCGGCTCTCTTGGCCCTGATCGGGGTCTACCGCCAATGGGTCTCCCCCATGCTGGGTCCCCGCTGTCGCTTCATCCCGAGCTGCAGCGCCTACGCCACCGAGGCCATCCAGCGCCATGGCCCCTGGCGCGGCGGCTGGCTGAGCGTCCGGCGCCTCAGCCGTTGCCATCCCTTCACCCCTTGCGGCTGCGACCCCGTTCCCGACTGATGATCACCTTGATCCTCTACACCCGCGTCGGCTGCTGTCTCTGTGAAGGATTGGAGGAGCGCCTGCGCGAGCTGCTTCCAGGGACGGGGGCCCCTGAGGCCGCGTCCGACCCACCGCGTCCCGGGCTGGAGCGGGTGCGTCTCCGGCTCGTGGATGTGGACAGCGATCCCGCCCTGCAGGCGCGCTACGGCCTGTCCGTGCCGGTGCTGGCCCTGGCGAGCGATGAGCAGGACGGCGCCATCACGCCCTTGCCATGGGTCTCGCCGCGCCTCCAAGGGGAGCCCCTGCGCCGCTGGCTCCTTCGCCATCTTGACCTCTGACGCCATCCCGGCCGCCGCGCCACTCGTCGCGGTTTCACCCCCGGTCTGGATCGAGCCGGAGGGACATGCCAGGGTAAGCCGCGCGTGCTCGCCCGCCATGACTCAACAGCTCCATTCCTTGCTCGGCCTCGCGGGATTGCCCGTCCCCTCCGACCTGGTGAATCCGGATCTGCGGAGCATCAGTTGCGACTCCCGCCGCATCAGCGCGGGCACGCTCTTCCTCGGGCTGCCTGGCACCACGGTGGATGGCGGGCGGTTCTGGCGCCAGGTGCTGGCGGAGGGGGCGGCGGCGGCGGTGATCAGCCAGGCCGCCGCCTTGGCCGACCCCCCGGGCCCGGGGGACCCGGTGGTGGTGCTGCCCGATCCCGCCGCTCGCTGGGCGGGGGAACTGGCGGCCGCCTTTTGGCACGACCCGAGCCAGCGCCTCCGACTGATTGGCGTGACGGGCACCAACGGCAAGACCACCACCACCCACCTGATCGAACATCTGGCCGCTGAAACGGGTCGACCCACCGCACTCTTCGGCACCCTGGTGAACCGCTGGCCGAGCCACAGCGTGACCGCTCAGCACACAACGGCGTTCACCGATCAACTCCAGGCCCAGCTGGCGCAAGCGGTGGAGGCCGGGGCCCAGGTGGGGGCCATGGAGGTGAGTTCCCATGCCCTCGACCAGCAGCGCGTGGCGGGCTGTCGCTTTTCCGGCGCGGTCTTCACCAACCTCACCCAGGACCACCTCGATTACCACCCATCGATGGAGGCGTATTTCAACGCCAAGGCGTTGCTGTTCGCCCCACCCCTTCTTCAGGGCGCTGCGGTGGTGAATGTGGATGACGCCTGGGGCGCGCGGTTGGCCGAACAGTTGCGAGCGGCCGGCACTCCCTGCTGGCGCAGCTCCCTGGAGAGTCGGGACGCGGAGCTCACGATCCGCGACCTGACCATGGCGGCTGACGGAGTGCGCGGCATGCTCCACACGCCCGATGGGAGCGGTCCCTTTCACTCCCCCCTGCTGGGTCGCTTCAATCTGATGAACATGCTGCAGGCCGTGGGGATTCTGCGGTTGCAGGGGTTGGCCCTGTCTCGTCTGCTGCAGGCGGTCTCCAGTTTCCGCGGGGTGCCTGGACGGATGGAACGGGTTGTTGCGCCTGGCGCGATCCCCAGCCCCGCTGTGCTTGTGGATTACGCCCACACGCCCGACGGACTGGAGAGCGCGTTGTCCGCCTGTCGCCCCTTCACCCAGGGTCGTCTGATCTGTGTGTTTGGCTGTGGCGGCGACAGGGATCGGGGGAAGCGCCCCCAGATGGGGGAGATCGCGGCTCGACTGGCGGATCAGGTGGTGGTGACCTCCGACAACCCCCGCACCGAGGATCCAAAGCGGATTTTGGAGGACGTCATCGCCGGGATCCCGACGTCCTGCACGCCTGTGGTGGAGGTGGATCGCGCCAAAGCGATCGCCTCAGCGATCGCTTTGGCCAATGTGGACGACCTGGTGTTGATCGCGGGCAAAGGGCACGAGGACTATCAGATCCTCGGCACCACCAAGATCCACTTCGACGACCGGGAAGAGGCGGAAAAAGCCCTGCGCTCCCGTCACGGACAGCCCGCAGCCCTCAGCTGAGGGCTGCGGGCATGGTCTCAAGGCAAGACAAAGAAGAGACCCGGAAACGGAGCGTCAGCGAATATTGTTCCGGTCGTAGCGGGTTTCCCCGTCGCGCACCCAGCCGCCGCTGTTGACTTCCAGCCATTCGACGTTGTCGGAGTCGCGACGACGCACGCCGGTGATCTCAAAGGTGTCGCCGTTGCGGATCTGGCGCAGGACACGGGAGCTGCCATCGGCATTCTCGTGAACCGCGACCAAACCATCCCGCGCCGCCGCTTCCGCCCCGTACCAAGAGCCAGTGCCCGCCCCGGTGGTCACACCGGTGGAGGCATAGGCGTGGCCCACGGTGCCATCGCGCCCGCGGAGCCACAGCCAGGACCCCAGGGCCAGGGCCAGCGGCAAGAGCAGCCACCAGGCTTTCCCGGGCGCCACCGCGATGCCGGGAGGAGCGGCCTCCTCACCCTCCGGCGCGGAATCCACTTCAGCCTCGCGCTTGGTGAAGGAGGTGGCAACCCCTTCTTTTGCGCTGTACGGACAGGTGAGGCGAGCGGTGTTGACACCATCTTTGCTGAGGTCAAAGACGACCTCGACCCTGTCGTCTCCGAGGGCTTGGCTGGAAATCACCTTGGCCAATTCAGGTCGCCAACCATTGGCTGAGGCTGCCTCCAGACAGGCGGCTTCCGCGGTCTTCAGCAGCTTTGTGGTGTCCGCTGCGAAGGCGCCGGAACCGACACCGAGAAGACTGCAGGACGCCACAGAAATCAGCAGCAGTCTGGAAAGGCGATGGGAAGAGGGAGCATGCATGCCTCGAGGCCTCCTGGGGAGATACCGATGGGGAGAAGGAATCTTGCGCGAATGTTTCGGCCCGCTGGGGCTGTCTCGCCCAGCGGACCGCAACAAAGTCACCCTACCCACGCCGTCCGGATTGGCAACAATCCCCATCACGCCGAAACATCCCCATGGGGCATCGGCCGAGTAAGACGCGAATGTGACAATGCCTTGCCTTTCCCTCAGCGGTTGCCATGATCAGAACGCCGTCTTCAATTCATCAACCCTGAATGGCACTCGCTGTTCCGCTCTCCAAAAAATTTTTAGCTGAGTTGTTTGGCACGTTCTGGCTGGTCTTTGGTGGTTGCGGCTCCGCCGTTCTGGCCGCCTCATTCCCCTATGACAACTCCAGCAATCCTCTGGGTCTTGGCTTCCTGGGCGTCTCTCTTGCCTTTGGTCTCACCCTCCTGACCATGGTCTACACCATTGGTCATATTTCCGGATGCCACATCAACCCCGCCGTCACCTTCGGCCTCTGGGCCGCTGGCAAATTTCGCGGTTCCCAAGTGTTCTCTTATGTGGTGGCCCAGGTGCTTGGGGCCATCATCGCGGGAGGCTTCATCTGGCTCATTGTGGGAGGACGGGGAGGCGACAGCACCCTGCCCGCCAGAAATCCACTGGCCACCAACGGCTGGGGCGACCACTCCCCGGGTGGCTATGGCCTCCTGGCAGCCCTGCTGATTGAGGTGGTCCTCACCTTCTTCTTCCTGCTGGTCATCCTTGGCGCCACCGATCGCCTGGCTCCGACTGGCTTCGCTGGCGTGCCGATCGGACTGTCCCTCACCTTGATCCACCTGATCAGCATTCCGGTCACCAACACGTCCGTGAACCCCGCCCGCAGCACCGGCGTGGCGGCCTGGGTCGGTGGAGACGCGATGGGACAGCTCTGGTTGTTCTGGTTGGCTCCGATCCTCGGCGCATTGCTCGCCGGCTGGGTCCACAACGCCTTCCTCAGCACCGAAGCCGATTACTGAGGACCTTGGATTCGTCGGGGGTCACCCCCCGGGCCGATCCTCCCGGGGCTCTTCGGAGCCCCTTTTTTTGGGGGGCAGCCCTCTTGGTGGTCAGTGGTTGGTCAGGGATGGTCCGTGGTTGGTCCGGTGGTGGTCAGCGCCAGTCGCTGGCGGCGAACTCCCGCAGTGTGTCCAGCAAGAGATCGATTTCGGCCGCGGTGGTCGTGACATGGGTGCAGGCCCGCAAGCAACTGGGGCCTTGCAGGTGGCGAAGCCAGATTGCCCGCTCCCCCAGGCGGTCCGCCACCGCCCGCAGGGGCACTGGAGAGCCATCGCGATAGCGGGGTTGAAAACTCACCAACCCCGCCGCCGGGGGCTCCACCAACCAGGGAGCGCAACCCGGCAGCTCTCGCAGTCCCCTCCAGAGGCGCTCCGCCCGCTCGCGAATCAGCGCCAAGCGCTCCGCGTCGGAGCCCACGCTTTCGAGCAGGGTCAGAGAGGTGTCGAGACCACTGAGCAGAGGCGTGCAGGAGGTGGCCACCTCGAAGCGGCGTCCGTCGCGATGGAAGCCTCCCCCCGCCTGGTCTTCCGAGCGAAGGGTGCGCCACCCGATCAAGGTGGGCTGGCTGGCCTCCAGAAGCCGGTCGGACAGCAGCACGCCCCCCAACCCCTCCGGGCCGCAACACCACTTGTGCCCGGTGAAGGCGTAGATGTCCGCCCGGGCCGCCTCCGGGGCCACCGGCAGGCTGCCGAAACTCTGAGCTCCATCCACCAGCAACCACGGGCGTCCGGGATGGGCCGCCAACCGATCCGCGACCGCGCCGATCGGCATTCTCTGGCCGGTCTTCCAGAGCAGGTGCGACAGCACCACCAACCGGGTGTCGGCTGACAGGGCCTGCTCCAAGGCGTCCAGCACCCGCTGCTCCGGGGCGGCCTGGCGATCCTCCGTCAGCGGGGAATCGCTCGCGGTGAGACGCAAGGTTTGCCACTTCAAATCAAAGCGGCGCGCCAGCTCGCGACAGGCGGCCACCACCCCGTCATGCTCGCCATCGCCGATGAGCAAGGTGTCTCCAGCGCGCCAGGGCAAGCCCCACAGGGGCAGCACGCAACCCATGGTGACGTTTTCCGTCAACGCTAGCCGATGGGGCGGCGCTCCGCACCACCGGGCCAGATGCTGCCGCAAACGGGAGGTTTCCGCCTCCACAACGGGCCACATCGCCGTGGTGAAGGGTCCCAACTCCTGGATGCGTCGCCAGGTGGCCAGGATCGCCTCAAGGGAGGGTGTGGGGAGCGGGCCCTGGCCGCCGTAGTTGAAATACGTCTTGTTGGCCAGGGCGGGCAGAAGGGCCCTCAGGCCCGCGCCGTCCATGGGGAGCTCCTACAGCACCTGGCCGACGGCCACCGCGGCCACTGCAGAAAAAAGGGTGATCCCCAGCGCGGTGAGAGGGTTCTGCCCCTGCGCCACCGCCACGGTGGTGATCACACCAGCGCCCAGGCACGCCACGGCGAGCTGACTGGCCAAATCCCCCGAAAAACGAGGACCGGAGAAGCGGGGATCAGAGCCAGGACGCATGGCAGCCCAGAGAAGTCTTCGCAGACGCTATGGGCGCCATCGCGATCCATCCAGGCCAGCGGCCAAGTCGTTACGCAGCGTGGAAGTTCTTCACACTGGCGTTACAACGTGCCGTTGAGCCGGCCACCGGAAGCGGGCCGGGCACGGCCGCCGCTGGACCAGCGCCGCAGCGCCTCCAGTTGTTCCCGAGCCGTGCGGGAGAGCGGCACCACCTGGCTGGCGGCGGCGATCAGATCCGGTTCCTCCAGATCGCGCGTCTCCCCGAAGGCCAGATGCATCGCCTCAATCACGGTCTGCTCCAACTCCGCGCCGGAAAAGCCCTCCGTGCGATCGACCAGCACCTCCAGCGGGATGCGGTGGGCCGGTCGACGCCGCTTGAGCTGAAGGTCGAGGATCGCCCGCCGTTCCCGCGCATCGGGGAGTTCCAACCAGAAGATCTCATCAAAACGCCCCTTGCGCAGCAGTTCCGCCGGCAGGCGCTCAACGGCGTTGGCGGTGGCCACGACAAACACGGGACTGACCTTTTCCGCCATCCAGGTGAGCAGGCTGGCCAGCACCCGCTGGCTGGTGCCACCATCGCTGCGGCCATCGCCGGCCCCACTGAAGGCAAACCCTTTGTCGATCTCATCGATCCAGAGGACGCAGGGGGCGAGGGCTTCCACCCACTGGATCATGTCCCGCGTGCGGGCCTCACTGGCGCCGACCAGCCCCGCGAACAGGCGGCCCACATCCAGGCGCAGCAGAGGCATGGACCAACTGTGGGCAATGGCGCGGGCGGTGAGGGATTTGCCGGTGCCCTGAGGACCCACCAGCAACACCCCCCGGGGGAGGGGGAGGCCAAACCGCCGCGCCTCCTCACTGAAGGCCCGATGCCGCTGATCGAGCCAGTGCTTGAGCGCGTCGAGTCCGCCGATGTCGGCGGGGGTCGCTTCCGTGGGGCAGTATTCGAGCAGTTCGCTGCGGGCGATCGCCTGCCGCTTCTCCTCCAGCACCTCCGCCAGGTCCTCCGGTCCCAGCTGGCCGCGGCGGGCCAGGGCCCGGGCCGCCAGCTGGCGCACCCGCTGCTCGCTCAATCCATGGCAGGCGGCGGTGAGCTCGCTGAGCACCTCGGCGGGCAGCGGGTGGCCACTGGCCCGGGCGATGGACGCCAGGAGGGTCTCAATGGCCGCAGCGTCTGGGAGGGGCAGATCCAGGGGGGTGACGCTGTCCTGCAGTTCCGCGGGCAGCTCCCAGCGCGGAGCGCTGATCACCAGGGTGTGGGGGCCCTCTCGCAGGCGACTGGCCAGATTGCGCAGGCGCCGGCAGACCCCCGGATCATCGCTGAACCGGTGGAAATCCTTGAGCAGCAGGATCACCCCCTGCTCCACCGGCAGGCCAGCCATCACCTCCAGGGCTCCCATGGGGTTGCGGACGGCCTCCCCGTCCCGGCTGCCCGTCCCTTGCAGTCCACTGATGAAATCCCAGCTCCAGGTGGCCCGCCCCCCCAGGGAGCGGGCGACTTGCTGAAGGAGGCTCAGAACACGGTCTTCCTCCAGCGTGCGGATCCAAAGGATGGGGGTGCGGGAGCGGATCAGCAGATCCAGCTGCTCCACCAGAGAGGGAGGAGGCATCAGCCGGAGTCAGGAGGGCGGGGGCGAAGGGGAAGCGTGCTCCCGGGACGCGGTTGGACGCAGGGCTTGAAGCGCGGCCCAGCGGGGATCCCCCTGGCTGGGAGCACTGCCCCAGCACGGCGGGCCAGGGCAGTCGTCAGCGCAGCGATTGACCAGGGGCAGTCGCAGGCTCAATTGCTCGAACAACCAACGCTCGGGATCGAAGCGACCTTGAGGATCGAGACGGTCATCCAAATCCTCTCCCGGGCAGTCGCCCAAGCCGTCAGCGGGGGCTCGGCCTCCGCGGAACTCAATCAGCTCGCGCACCTCCGCCCGCAGGGCCTGGTTGTAGTGCCGCAGGCAGCGGGCACAGCACAGGGTGACGATGGTCTCCACCGCCGCGCACACCTCCAGGGCTGTGCCGTGGTGGACGACCGAGAGATCGCCGCGAACAGGGGTCAGGGTCGTGAGCTCGGTGATGGGTTGGTCGACCTGCCAGCGCTTTCCCTCCGCCAGAGCGCGCAGCTCCGGGATGGAGACCGGCTTGAGGCGGGCGAGGCTCACTTCTTGGAATTGGGCTCGAAAGGAAGCCGCCCCCCGGAGCCGCCAGCGGTTGCCGCGGCGGTTTTGGGGGCGCTGGCAAGCTGCTGATCGAGGATTTTCTGCAGGTTGTCAGGAAGCGCTTCCCGGCTGAGCAGAAAGGTCTGCACCCCTTGGAAGATGTTGGCCACCACCATGTAGAGGAGCACACCCGCAGGCAGGGGAAAGAAGAGGAACATCGCCGTGATCATCACGGGAGTGATTTTGTTGGCGGTGGCCTGCTGGGGGTTGGCGGGCATCCCCATGCCCGAGAGGATCTGACTCACGAAGAGCGTGGCGCCGAAGGCCGCCACGAGAATGGCCACATCCCAATTGATGGCTCCATCCGTGAGGAAGCCGACCTGGCCGAGGGCTTTGATGAAGAGGAAGCCGCTGCGGGCCGCCAGACCGGGAATCTTGGCTTCCACCACCGCGTCTCCTGGACTGACGGCCTGGATGGTGCCGTCGGCGCCGACGCTGACGACGCCTTCGCCCTTGGTGACCGTCCAGGTGGGACGGAAGGCCTCCCCGTTCTCGACACCGTCCAGAAGGGTGGAGAAGCTGGATCCGTCCTTGGCATGGAGGGACACGGTCGCCGTGTCGCCAACGCCGAGTTTGGAGCCCTTCTCCAGGGTGCCGATCACGGGAACGTGCTGGGTGGCGGTGACAAAAATCGAGTGGCTGGGGGTGTTGAACGGCTTGGCTTCCACCGCCGCCATCTGCTCAGAGGGAAGAACCTTCAGATTGAAGGTGTAGGGCACGTCGGCAAACGGTGAGCCCCGCAGGGTGGCAAACAGGGCGAAGAGGATCGGCATCTGCACCAGGAGGGGCAGACAGCCGGCCAAGGGGCTGCCGAACTCCTGCATCAGCTTGCCCAGCTCCTCCTGCTGCTTCTGAGGGTTGTTGGCGTAGCGGCTCTTGATCTCCGCCTGGCGTTGCTGCATCACGGGCTGGGCGATGCGCATGCGACGGGCGCTGCGGATGGATCCCGCGCTCAAGGGGAAGAGGGCCAGGCGGATCACCACCGTCAGGGCAATGATCGCCAGGCCATAGCTGGGCACCAACCCGTAGAAGAAATCCAGGATGGGCAGCAACAGATTGTCGGAGATGTAGCCGATCACAGCGGGGCGATTGGGGGGAAGATCCGTGGGTCAGTGTGCCTGATGGCGGAGGCAGTCGGCGGAGGATGTTGGTTGGCGGGCTCCCGCCGTCAGGAGGCGGCGACGTCGGGCGGGGCGAAACCGGTGCTGGCTTTCGCGGGCTTGCTGGCTTGAGGAGCGGCGCGCCGTCGCTCCTCGATGAAGGCCTCCAATTCACGGAAGCGGGGCAGCGAGCGCATTTCCAACTTGGAGCCATCGTTGAGGACCAGCACCATGTCGCCCCACGCGCCAAGCCCCCTGGGAGCGGAGCGCACCTCCCGGATTTGGCTGTAGACGACCTGCGTGCGCTCGCGCCCCATCCAGCCACCGTTGACCTCGATGCGACGACTGGTCACGCGGTAGCGAAGCCAGAGGGCCCGCACCACGGCAGCCACCGCGAAGGGAATGCCGATCAGGGTGAGGCCGAAAAGCAGGTTGAGGATCAGATCGCCTCGGGCAGGCCCCCCCTCGTAGAACACGCTTTCCTGACTGCTGGCTCCGGCCGCCACGGGGACATCCTGCGTGCTCATCAGCGCAACTCTGCCTTTCGCAACAACTGCTGACATTCTCCCAGCAGAAGGGACGCATCGGCGTCAACGCTGCCGGGCTTCAGGCTGAACACCAACCAGAGCGGGCGTTCGGTGGTGAGCGGATGGCGAAGGAGCTCCTGGTGGAGCAGTCGCCGCAGGCGATTGCGTCGCACCGCGCGTTTGCTCACCTTGGAACTCACCACCACGGCGCAGCGCCAGGCACTGGGGGGATGGGGGCGATCCCGTGTCGGCAAGAGAGAAGACACCGCCGGCAGCACCCGCAACGTGAGCCAGGTGCCGTGGAACCGGCGGCCCTGGCGATACAGGCGGTCGAACACCTTCACCCCCCGGAGCCGATGCTTCTGCGGCAAGGCCACAGCGATGAGGGGAAGGGATCAGACGGCGAGACGGGCCCGCCCACGACGACGGCGGGACCGAATCACGCGTCGACCGGTGTGACTGCGCATGCGCACCCGAAATCCGGAAACACGCTTCCGCTTGCGGCTGGTTCCTTCCAGTGTGCGTCTGGTCATGACAATCTCTTCTCAGCCAACCAGCCTACCAGTCAGGGGGTGGCCCACCCGTCGCTCAGTTGGAGGCGTTGGCGTCGATCTGGATCAACCAGCTGCCGAGATAACTGGAGATGGGAATGTCACCCGGCGCCTGGGCAAGGGCGTTGAACTGATACATGCCGATGTTGAAAGGATTGAAGATGCGCATGAACACGCCGATCGTGGATTTATCGGAGATGGGCGTTTCCGGAAAGATCTCGATCGTGCCCGCCTTTTGATTCACCTCGACAGTGGCGGGAATTTGCTTGTCGCAACGGGTGCGCTTCAACATGCCACCCTCGCTCATCCGACAGAGCTTCACCCGATTGGGCTCGATCTTGGAGTCAAAGCTTTTGGGGAGGGAGACGGTGAGCTTGAGGATGGCTGTTTTCCGATCCTTGGGCCGCAAGATCAAGTAGTAGTCAGAAAGCTTCAGACGGGTGGTGTCGGTTTGAAAGAAATACAGCTTGCGGTAGTCCTTGCTGTTGTCCCAGCGGAACTCCATCAAGCCCGGAGTTCCCTGGGCTCGCGCTGGCTGGCTGGACGAGAGGAGGACACCCGGCAAGGCCAGGGAAGCGACCAGACCGGCGACCAGGCCCAGACGAGAGGAACGTCCGCCGCTCGGCGACAAACGACGGGACATGGCGAGGAAAGGCACGTGGGGGGTTCGGCGAGGGGCCGGAAAGGCCCGTACTCAAATTCTCCTGAGGGCGCTGATGCCGCTCGGGCGTCAGTGGTCGGCGAGGGAGGTGGCCGCAGGCTGGGCGGCCCGATCGGGGCGCAGCCGAGAGGCCTCCCGCAGGTAGGGGTGCACCGGCGGACTGCCGGCCTCCAACCAGGCATGGGCCAGCAGGCGGATGCAGCGCGGCAGATCACCCGCCACGGCCATCTGCTGACAATCGAGGAGAGCCACATCACCCCAACCCAGCCGCCGGCGGGCGATGGCCGCCGGGAAGCAGGCATCCAGATCAGCGGTGACGGAAAACGTCACCGACAGGAGCCGCGACCCCTCCAGACGGTTGGCGTTGACGAGGGCCTCGATGAGCTCGCTCACGGCCTCATCGATGGCTTCGCAGGTGTTGGCCGCGGCCGTTGTGGCCCCGCGCAGGGCCCGCAATTCAAGGGCTGGGGTGGCCATGACTCAGTGCGGAAGATCAGGGGCGATGGAGCCAGAGCGGTTGGCCGCCCAGACCCACTTCCATGGTGAGGAGCTCCACCAGGCCGCACAGCAGGGAGCGGCCGGGGATCAGGCCCGCGAACCGCTTGGGTTGCCGGCCAAACGTGATCGTCTTGGTGTGGGTCGGGTCGAGACCCGCCAGCTCGACGGCCAGTCGCCGGGCCGCCTCCTCGTCGCCGAGGACATCCACCAGCCCGAGGCTCCGGGCCTGGGCGCCGGAGAAGACCCGGCCATCGGCAAACCCTCGCACCTGGTCCTCCAACAGCCCCCGGCCCTCGGCGACCGCAGCGACGAACTGGTTGTAGCTGGAGTCGATCAGCTCCTGCAGCAACTGGCGCTCCGCCTCGGTGAGGGCCCGATCCGGCGAGAGGATGTCTTTGTAGAGGCCGCTTTTGACGATTTCAAAACGCACCCCCACCCGTTCCAGCAGGCGCGAGAGGTCGTTGCCCCGCAGGATCACGCCGATGGAGCCGGTGATGGTGCCGGGATTGGCCACGATCTTTTCCGCACCCATGGCCACATAGACCCCGCCGGAGGCGGAGATGTTGCCAAAGCTCGCCACCACACGACAGCCCTTCTCCCGCAAGCGCTTGAGGGCGGCGTGAATCTCCTGGCTGTCGCCGACGGTGCCCCCCGGGCTGTCGATGCGCAGCAGCAGGGCCGGACACTCCCGCTCCTCCACCTGCCGCAAGGCCTTGAGCACCCGTTCGCGGGTGCTGGCCAGGATCGGCCCCTCGATGGCGATCCGCGCCAGGGTGCGTCGGGTCTTGCGGCGCCAGGGCCAGGGCATCATCACGATCAGCAACGGCTGGATCCTAAAAAGAAGGCCTTCCCCTGCCCGGCGGGACACCCTGATGGCCCTGCCCCCGCCCTCGCCCCCCGCGGCCCTGCGCTGGCTGTTGATGGTGTTGCCGTTCGCGCTGTGGGGCACGGCGATGGCGGCGATGGCCCCCCTGCTGGAGGGGGCCAGCCCCACCCTGCTGGCCTGCCTGCGCCTGCTGCCGGCTGGAGCCGTGCTGCTGGTGGCCGCCGCCTGGCTCGGTCGCCCCCTGGGGGTGGCCAGCCCGGATCGGCCCTGGCTGCTGCTGTTCGCCCTGGTGGATGGCACGGTGTTTCAGGGGTGCCTGGCCCGCGGCCTCGGCCAGACAGGGGCGGGCCTGGGGTCCGTGCTGATCGATTCGCAACCCCTGCTGGTGGCCCTGCTGGCACGGGTGCTCTTCCAGGAGGCGATCAACCCGGTGGGCTGGTTCGGGCTGGTGCTGGGTCTGGCGGGGATTGTCTGCCTGGGATTGCCGGCGGACCTCCTGCGCCACTGGTGGCTGGAGGGGCCGGCAGTGATCGGTGGCCAACCCTGGAGCCATGGCGAGCTGTGGATGCTGACGGCGGCGGCGGCGATGGCCGTGGGCACGGTGCTCTGCCGCTACGCCACCCGGCAGAGCGATCCGGTGGCCGTGACCGGCTGGCACATGCTCATTGGCGCCTTGCCTCTGCTGGTGGCCAACCTGGCGACGGGCATCAGCCAGGGGGAGTGGCCGGTTCCCCACTGGACCGTGAGCCAGTGGGGCTGGATGGCCTATTCCTCCCTGGTGGGCAGCGCCCTGGCCTACGGCTTGTTCTTCGTCTTCGCCAGCCAGGGGGATCTGACGGGATTCACGGCGTTGACGTTTCTCACGCCCGTCTTTGCGCTGCTCTGCGGCATCGCCCTGCTCCACGAGCACTTGCGGCCGCTGCAGTGGTTGGGAGCCTCCCTGGCGCTGGTGTCGGTGGTGCTGATCAACCGCCGCGTCGCGCTCTGGGGAGAGGGGCGGGTGAGCAAAACTTGACAAACCAGAGACCCAGCGTTTCATAAGTTCACATCCCCGATGCGGCGGAGGCGGCCGTGCAAGGTTGAGACCAACCCGTGCCCAGGGCGATGCAGGACTGGTTGCCTCCGCTGAACGCGCACAACCTTCCCTGGATGGACACCATTCATCCGATCGTCGTCCATTTTGTGATCGCCATGGCGGTGATCAGCGTGGCTTTCGACCTGGCGGGGGTGTGGCTGGGCAAACCCCACCTCTTTGAGGTGAGTTTCTGGAATCTGCTCTTCGCCACGGTGGCGATTTTCGTGGCGATCATCTTCGGCCAGGTGGAGGCGGGACTGGCCCAGCCTATGGCCGCGCTGCGGACCTTCTCAATTGGCACAGCACCCTGGGCTGGTCGTTGGCGGGGGTGTTGGCGGTGCTCAGCGGCTGGCGCTACGTGGCGCGCGGCCGGGATCCGCGGCGGCTGCCGCTGTCCTATCTGGCGGCGGGGGGGGTGCTGGTGGTGTTGGTGACGGTGCAGGTGAGCCTGGGCAACGCGCTGGTGTGGATCTACGGGCTCCACACGGTTCCCGTGGTGGAAGCCACCCGGGCCGGGCTGGTGTGATGGACACGCTCCCCTCCCCGCCCCTGATCAATCCGCTGATCGAGCAGCTGGCCCCTCGCCTGGGCGCCAACCATCTGCCCTACGCGGTGCCGATCCACCCCACCCTGGTGCACTTCACGATCGGCTTGTTCGTGATCGCCATCACCTTTGACCTGGCGGCCGCGTTCTATCCGCTCGAGCGGCGCGTCTTTCGTTTTCTGGCCCTGCCCGTCACCCGCGCCGGCCTCCATGACGTGGGGTGGTACAACCTGCTGGCCTGCGCGGTGGTGAGTTTCCTGACGGTGGCGGCGGGCTTTTTTGAGATGTTGCTGGCCGATCCCCTGCCGGGGGTCGTCAGCGATCTGGGGCTGGGCAGCGCCGCCACCCAGCTGTGGCATGGGGTGGGCGGGGTGGTGCTGCTGCTGGTGATCGTGTTGATGACCGTCTGGCGCGGGTTTCAGCGCTTTCGCTGGCGGCGCGACATGGGGCGCCAGGTGCAGTGGCTCTATCTGCTGGCGGGCCTGGCGCTGTTTCCCGTGTTCGGCCTCCACGGCACGCTGGGGGCGGAACTGGCGGCAGAGTTCGGGGTGCACATCACCGCCGACCAACTGCTGGCGGCGGGGGCGGATCTGCGGGAGGCCCTGCCATGACCACCGCCCTGTGGATCGTCCTCGGCCTGCTCCTGGATGGGGCCCTCAGCCGCTGGATGGTGGCCCAGGTGCCGCATTGGTTGCCGGTGCAGGCCTCGGCGGCGGCGCCCCATGTGGATGCCCTCTTCGCCCTGGAGACCGGGATCGGCACCTTTCTCTTCGTGGGCTGCGTGACGCTGATCCTGATCACCGTGCTGTTTCGCCGCGCCCCGAAATACGACATGGTGAATGGGGATCCGATCGAGGGCAACCTCAAGCTTGAGATCACCTGGACCCTGCTCCCCCTGCTGATCGTGGCCCTGCTGACCTGGCAGGGAATTCGGGTGAACACCACGCTTGCCACCCTCGGCGGCAAGCAGCGGGTGAGCGGGGGGACGGAGGCGATGGCGGTGTCCGCCGCCGCCACCACCACGGGAACCGGGGCGCTGGCGGCGCCCTACGGGCCGGTGCGGGTGATCGCCCGGCAGTGGTCGTGGGAATTCGTCTACCCCGAGGGTGTGCGCAGCGCGGAGCTGCACCTCCCCGTGGATCAGCCCGTGCAGCTGGAGCTGGTGTCGCTCGATGTGCTGCATGGGTTCTACGTGCCCGCCTTTCGCCTCAAGCAGGATGTGATCCCCGGGAGTGTGATCGCCTATCGCCTCACGCCCACGCGGGAGGGGCGGTATCGGTTGCGGGATTCGCTGTTCAGTGGCGCCTATTTCGCCAGCAACCAGACGGATGTGGTGGTGGAGTCGGCCGAGGGGTTCCAGACCTGGCTGCGGGAGGCGTCGAAACAGGCGCCGCACCCGAGCTGGAACCCGGCGCGGGAGCTGCACGAACGCCGGCTGCGGCGGGGCGATCAGGGCTGGGCGACGGTGCCTCCCGCGCCGCCGCCGCTGGTGAATGTCGGACTCGATCCGCAGGCGAGCCACGAGGCCTGACAGCCGCCGCTTCCGTCCTTCTCCGCTCCGCTTCCCCCTCACGTCCCTTCCCCCTCGCTCCCCGGCCCCTCTCCCCCCACGCCATGTCGTCCACGTCGGCCAGCTTCGATCCCCGGGTGTTGCGGGCCCCCCATCCGGTGCCCGGGGCGCCGGACAACTGGAAACGCTTTTTCACCTTCAACACCGATGCCAAGGTGATCGGCATCCAATACATCGCCCTCGCTCTCTTCTTCCTGTTGGTGGGCGGCCTGCTGGCGATGATCATGCGCGGGGAATTGATCACACCACCGGCGGATCTGGTGGACCCCAGTGTCTATAACGGCCTCTACACCATGCATGGAACAGTGATGCTGTTCCTGTTTCTCTTCCCCATTCTCAACGGCTTCAACAATCTGCTCATCCCGCCGATGATCGGCGCGCCGGACATGGCCTTTCCCCGGCTCAACGCCCTGGCGTTCTGGTTGTTTCCCCTGTTCGGCACGATCTTGATGGTGAGCTTCTTTGTGCCCGGCGGACCCTCCACCTCCGGCTGGTGGGCCTATCCGCCGCTGAGCACGCAAAATCCCCTGGGCTTGTTCGTCAATGGACAGTTTCTCTGGATTCTGGCTGTGGCCCTCTCCGGGGTGTCCTCGATCATGGGGGCGGTGAATTTTGTCACCACCATCCTGCGCATGCGCGCGCCGGGGATGGGCTGGTTTCGCCTGCCGATCTTCTGCTGGACGGCGGTCGCCGCCCAGGTGATTCAACTGGTGGGCCTGCCGGTGTTGACCGGCGGAGCAGTGATGCTGCTGTTTGATCTGAGCTTTGGCACCAGCTTCTATCAGCCGGAGGGCGGTGGCGATCCGATGCTGTATCAGCACTTTTTCTGGTTTTATTCCCACCCGGCGGTGTATGTGATGGCCCTGCCGGTGTTCGGCATCTTTTCCGAGTTGTTTCCCGTCTATGCCCGCAAGCCATTGTTTGGCTATGAATTTGTCGCTGTGGCCTCCTTTGGCATCACATTCCTGAGCCTGATTGTGTGGGTGCACCACATGTTTTACAGCGGCACACCCCAGTGGATGCGCAATCTCTTCATGGCCACGACGATGCTGATCGCCGTGCCGACGGGCATCAAGGTGTTCGCCTGGATCGCCACCCTCTGGCGAGGCCGCCTGCGCCTCACCACCGCCATGCTGTTCTGCCTGGGCGGTCTGATCAACTTCATCTTTGCCGGCATCACCGGCGTGATGCTCGCCACCGTCCCGGTGGACATCCACGTGGGCAACACCTATTTCGTCGTTGGCCACTTCCACTATGTGATCTTCAACACGCTCACCTTTGGCGTCTTTGCCGCCATCTACCACTGGTTTCCCAAGTTCACCGGCCGCTTGATGTATGAGGGGCTGGGCAAGCTGCATTTCGTGCTCACCTTTGTGGGCAGCACCCTGAATTTCCTGCCGATGCACTGGGCAGGATTGATGGGAATGCCGCGGCGGGTGGCCTCCTACGACCCGGAATTCGCCCTGGCGAATGTGCTCGCCAGCTTGGGGGCCTTCCTGCTGGGGGTGGCGATGATTCCCTTCCTCCTCAATCTGGTGAGCTCCTGGGCCCGGGGGGAACGGGCTTCCGCCAACCCCTGGCAGGCCATCGGCCTGGAGTGGCTGCTGCCCTCCCCACCGCCATTGGAGAACTTCGAGGAAGACGTGCCCACCGTGCTGAACGGTCCCTATGGCTACGGCCTCAACCGTCCCCTGGTGGCCGATGAGGCGCGCTACATCGCCCGTGCCAACGCCTCGCCCGCGCCAACACCAACACCTGCATCAACGCCACGGAGGCCAGAGCCATGAGCGCGACCCCCCGCGGATCTCACGACGCCCATGGCGGCCATGGCGGCCATGGCGGTCACAACCTCACGGGCATGGTGATCTTCCTGCTCTCCGAGAGCGTGATCTTCCTGGCCTTTTTCGCCGGCTACGCCGTGTTGAAGGTGTCGTCTCCGATCTGGCGGCCGGAGGGGGTGGACGGCCTGGCGGTGAGGGAGCCCTTGATCAACACGATCGTGCTCGTCAGCAGCAGCTTTGTCGCCTGGTTCGCGGAAACCCGCCTGCGGCGGGGGCAGCTCTGGGCCTTCCGGGCGGTGTGGCTGCTGACGATGGCCATGGGCACCTGGTTTGTGATCGGCCAAGCCATCGAATGGCGTGAGCTGGCGTTCGGGCTGGGCAGCGGCGTCTTCGGCGCCACGTTCTACCTGCTCACCGGCTTCCATGGCCTGCACGTGATCACGGGCCTGCTGCTGATGGCACTGATGCTCTGGCGCTCCTTCCAACCCGGCAACTACGACGGGGGCGAGGCTGGCGTGACGTCGGTGTCGCTCTTTTGGCACTTCGTGGATGTGATCTGGGTGGTGCTCTTTCTTCTCCTCTACGTCTGGCAGCGCTGATGACGGACCCCGGCACTCCAAGCTCTGCCGTTGCGGCGGACCTCGGCCTGATCGTCGACGATTCCCCCGCCGATGTGATCGTGATCGGCGCCGGCGCGGCAGGGGCGGCCCTGGCGTCGGAGCTGGTGGCCGCCGGCCTTCAGGTGATGGTGCTGGAACGGGGGGAACCGCTGGCCACTGCGGAGCGAAATGTGGCCGGCCTCGCCCTCTTCCGCGGGCAGGGGCCCCGCGCCCCGGAGGACTGGTTTGGCCCGGATGGGGATCCCTTCCGCCCGCAGATGGTGTACGCCCCGGGGGGCAACACCACGATCTGGGGCGGGGTGCTGGAGCGGATGCGGGAAGCGGAATTCACGGGCCTGCCGATGCAGGAGGGACCCGGTCCCGATTGGGAGCTGCGCTACAGCGAGCTGGCGCCGTGGTATGCCAAAGCGGAGCGGCTGTTTCAGGTCCATGGCCAGGAGGGGGTGGATCCCACCGAGCCCCCCCGCGATGAGCCCTATCCTTTCGCGCCCC
>Ga0194130_10004215_pt1 | contig 18479 bp, 21 predicted proteins | sample TA2KigsurfametaG_FD_160084 | JGI IMG/M metagenome (GOLD analysis project Ga0194130, IMG submission 160084) | Freshwater microbial communities from Lake Tanganyika, Tanzania - TA2015050 Kigoma 12 surface | ecosystem: Environmental > Aquatic > Freshwater > Lake | place: Tanzania: Lake Tanganyika... | reverse complement strand
TCACTGCGAAGAAGGGATCCAACCCGGATTTCCAAGTTAAAGCAATTTTGCCTAAATTCGTGGAAATTTCCACGACACCTGTCAATGGTGTCCCCACACCTAATAGTGATAGAGTCACACCACTGTTGCTGGAATCACCAAGCCCAGTTGCTGTCGTCAAGGATGCTCCATTCGCGAGTGTTCCCGCGCCCAGACGCCGCCCAGTGCGTCAATAATTTTTTTATAAAAAAAAATTGATAGAAAATACAGCCATATTTTATTTCAACACCAGGACTATGTCCACTACCATGAATCAGCACAATGATTTTACTAGGAGTTTGGCTCCACCTGTTTTTACTCCCATCACAGTTTCTAAAAATGGAAAATCGTGGGACCCAGAGCATTATGTTATTCTTGAGCCCGCTATTTCTAGCGATTTTAGGAAATATAATGAGAGTACTCTACAAAACGAAATACAAGAATGTTTCGATGAGGAACTACCAAAATACGATATGATGTTTTGGGACATAGAAGGTAATAAACAAGTATTCGTCTTAAAAAATGATCGCAGAACTGCTATCATCTTGGACAGAAAAGAAAAATTTAAGGTTAACGCCGCAAAAAGATTCGACTACAGACAAGAAACTGAATCGATTGGTGAATTATTCAATACTACTGGTACTGGTCGCCGGGATTTAAACCCTGAGATGACAGATATGGTAAATAGTAGAATTGAACAATCCAAGAGCAAAAATACTTATGTTGGAAATGATTTTTTGTTTTCTCATCGTATTGTTCCTGGATTGGAATCTATCTTCTCTTTATCTAGAATTACTACAAGTAGTGCTAGTGGAAGAATTGATAAGCCATTCGAAGAAAAAAAGATAAAAGAAAAAATAATCACAACTAGTGATGAAATTATTTCACCCACTCCAGTTAAGGCTACGTTAAAATCACCACCAAGATCAATCATTGAGGATTTACCAAAACCAATCTTGGAAGAAGTACCAAAACCAATCTTTGAAAAATTACCACAAAAAGAAATTATTGAAGAATCAATTAGTGCTGATTTTCCTCGTCGAGAGGAACCAAAATTAATCTCGAAACGTGTTTATTTAGCCCCAATTACATCTTATTCTACTGGACGTTATCACGTTGATACTAGAGATGGTAAATTTTGGATTACGCAAAAAACATTATCCTATTTCTTGGAAACAATTCCAACAAAGGACGCTGTCACAAAGCTTTGGGGAGTAGTTCGAAATGAGCTCTCTACATTGAACATTAAAGATAGAAGACTTGATGAGAATATTTCCAAGTATCAAATGGAATTTGATAATGCGAAAAAAGAAAAGAAATTCTACAAAATGAAAGAACTTCAATCACGTATTGATGATGCTTACAAAAACCGTGACAAGTTTAGACCACGCAATATCATTGAGAAGGAAAACTTAAACATTGAGTGTGACGCGCTTCGAGAAATGAAAGATAAAATTGATGATTGGAATTTATTCCTCACGAATGTTCCCAAAGCACTTACAATCGCCTCACCAGATACAGATTTCAAATGCGTCTTTTGTGTTAGAAAAGGAGTTTATCCCGATGGAAAGAGAGCTACTACAAGTGATGTTCTTGCAATTTTACCAACTACGAATCTTATGCAAATGCTTGACCCAGATAATTTTGAAGCAGCATCACTTATGCAAAAGAGTAAAGGAAACGATTCACGTCCAACATCACTCAAAATTGAGAATCTTGGACCAATTGATGAATTATTTCCTGCTCTTACGGCTACCCCAATTAGTTCTGGTTCAACACCTAGTCCTTGGACAAGTGGTAAGAACGTAAGAGAAATGGTTTCAAAGCCAGGAACTCCAAATAGCTCTTATTCACCATCTCCAACTCATAGACGTCTTACACCTTCAAGATCAACTCCTAAAAAGAAGTACTATGATGATGAAGAGAATGAATATGAGGATCGATGTGACGATTACTCTGACGAAGAAGAGCGAGGATATTATAGAAGTCGTTGAAAATAATGAAATTCTATTTTTATTTTAATTTATAACAATAAGGGTTTTCTATAATCCCAATCATATTCGACAAATTTTCGTTGTCTTAAAAATTTTTGATCAAGTGGTAGGGATTCAAGCATAAAAGTACGATCTTTATACAAAATATTAAACATTATTTCCTTGATATCATCAGGAAGAGGAAGACAATCAACTTTTTCTTGTATTTCTTTCCTAATTTTTATTTTTTCATAATCGAACTCAGATATTAGCATATAATAATAAATAAAAAAATGATTTTTATTTTATTAAATACATATACTCATCAAAATGCAATCTTGGAAAATTATATTGGCGATAATATCATTATCACTATGCGTGTTAATTAGCGAGAGTAAAATGTTTCAAGTTCCAGATCATAGATATGAATTGAAAAGATGCACTGCTATCGAGAATGGTTATGAGTATAATAATTTAATTTTGGAAAAACAAGGAGTGAAACCAGGAGACCCAGCTGTTAATTGTTGGTTCACTGATTATTATAGAGAAAAAGGAATTCTACGTCCATACCCACCAAAAACATATGGATTTACAGTGAGAATATTATGTGCAGTTATTATGGCAATTAGTATGTATTTAATATTTGAATATTAATGTGATTCTTGAGAGAAAATTTCGGTAAATTCACCATAATAAAAATACCAGCTGCTATATTTTTGACAATTTCTATACAATTCGTTAAATTCATCAACTTTGTCTTTTTTAACAAGGTAATTTATAATTTCAAAACTACTTTTTCCCTGCAAATCTATGTCTTCTAAAGGTGGAATATGATCAATAATATCTGAGTGGAAACACTTAATCTGGACCCCATTCTCCCAACCATTTTTTCTACTATACAAACGACCAACTTTCGTATCCATAATTATAACTAATAAAAAATTGATAGTGAAAATCCTCTAAAAAAGTTAAAAAGTCTTCTAACATGAAGGCAGGATTTACTAAATCACTTAAAGCTTTGTATAAGCTTCTTTTTTTTGTAGCGAGAGACTCCATTAAAGATGTTAATCATCTCTTTTTGGACTTCACTTGTTTCAAAATGTTTTGCATGGAAACTCATCCCCACGTCTTACAAGGCGTGGAACGTTTTGAGATTCTAGGCTCCACTTACTTTGAAAATTACCTTAATTTTCATGATACTTTGTATGAACAATATGGTGACCGCGAATATCTCGTCGATTTCGATGAAAGAGACAAGATTGCGACATCCATTATTTTCTTCAAAGTGATTGAATACATCAAACAGGTTGTTCTTGAGGTCAAACCCAAGAATGGTCTTTGGATCGCTTTTGAAGGTAAGAAACCATTCGCAAGAATGTACGAAAAACGTGTTACTGAGCTGAGAAATGCTCTCAAGAAAACAATCGAATCTAAGTTGGAAGAAAGTTTTGAAGTGTTGAATATTGATCAAGCTACACCCGAAATGAGCAATGAAGAATTTACTCTCAAAGCTTTGGAAGGAGGTAGAAAGATCTTTAAAAACCTCAAAGTTGATACTACTAATTTTCGAAAGTTTTTTAACCAGTATCTTAAAGATACTCTCAAAGATCATTTGCTTGAGTCAATGAACCACGAGACTTGGATTAATTTCCAAGTTAATGTTCTTGGTGAGTTAAATGAATTTGGTGAAGGTGAGATGAAAATTGCCCAAAAAATTAAAGATATTGATGACCCTTCAAGAATTGTTATTTATGGAGGAGATTCAGATTTGATTTTGATTGGACTTTCTCTCTTACAACACAACATCTTCATTATGAAGGAACCTTATCCAGAGGATAATTCTAGAGATAGATTCAAATACATGAGTATTATTAAGCTCTCAAATCTTCTCTTTGATACCATTAATGGCAGACAATTGAGATTGAATTTGAATAGAGTAATGGATGACTTAATTGTGTTTTTTTCTTTGCTAGGAAATGATTTCTTTGCGAATATTCCCACATTTCATTGTGGGAAGAAAATTGCAGGAAAATCTTGTCTTGAATACTTACTTGATTGTTATTACTTAGTATCTTCAAGAGAGAATGCAAGAAATAAGTCAAGAGAGAAAATTTATTTGGTTAAAAGAAATGCTATTTGGAATGAGATCAATCTCTCATTTTTAAGAAGCATTTTCTATCAATTGAAGATCAAGGAAGGAAATATTTGGTTTAATGACAAGAGATCTACTGAGAGAAATTACACACCTCAAAGAAATTTGCCATGTGAAGTTAATGATACACTTTTCAATAAGATTATGGATAACCCTTGTTTTCATATATATCAAAATGAAAGTACAATCAATCAATCGTGGCAAGCGATTATCAATCAATGCAGTCCTATTTTTACAGGAAAATTAATGACTTTAAAAGATACTGTTCATACACCGGAAGGTTTCTTAAAAATATCAAGTGAAAGTCGCAAGAATTATTATGTAACTTCATTTTGGAGTAAATTCCAAGATGTAGCAACTGAACCAACATTTGGAAGGATTGTTCCTCAAGGATCAAATCTACCCCAAAATTGGGTTCAAGTGAACATTAACAATGGAGAACTTTTTGAGGACAGAGTAGATGAAATCTGCAAAGATTATTTATTGGCTATTAAGTATTTGATGGACTATTATTTGAGCTTCTCTTGGAATAATGCTTTTTATTATCCCCACGCAGCTGCTCCTTTAGCGTCTGACCTGTTTAATTTTCTAAATGTTTATGATTTTCCTTTAAATTCTACTCACTTAAATGAGGATTATCCTATTCAAGGGAATGAAATGACATATTTGGCTACAAAATTATTGACCACAAATACTTTGAGTTTTGATAACTTTGAAGAACCAGTGAAAAATTTATTGAGAAGTAAGGTTGAAACAGATCCTCGCTACAGAGAATATTTTTCGAACATCGAAGATGTCAAGTGGAATCACTATGACAAATACTATTACAAGGAAGTTGATCCAGTTGTTGGAGATTTGAATGTCCCATTGATCCAGGAGTTTATGAATGAACTCATTGAAAACAATCCAGGATATGAATTCAATGACAATGAGCCACATTTCTTTTAGAGAATTAGTATTTTTTTCATCAATGAGTATTAGGAAAATCAACTAGTATTAGACAACAAACTAGTTTTATAAAAAAATTTAATCACTTTGCAATTTCTTGAAAATTTGTACTTTGTGCTCACCAAACAAATTCTTAAAATCTTTTCGAAGTTCCTTAATGTATGGATAACTTTCATAAATAATCAATTTCTTAAGATTGGAAGGTAATTTTTTGATTTTAACTGTGTATGATAGTGGTAATTGTAGATGCTCAATGGAGTCTGGTAAGTTGTCGATACTTTCATTAAAATGACTATCATAAATGATTACCAATTTGTTAAGCTGTCCTGGTAAATTGTCAATTTTTTGATTGAATTTTTTCCCAAGATATAATGTCCTAATTTTAGAAGGCAAAAAATCAATTGGTTGATTAAACATGTCTCCTAAAAATAATTGTTCCAATTCACCAGGAAGATTGTCAATTTTTTGATTAAAAAATGAGTCATAAATACTAAAAAAAGACAATGTTTTCAAAGAACTGGGTAGATTATCAATTGGTTGATCAAAATCTCCACAAAATGATAATGATTCCAATCCAGCAGGTAAATTATTAATTGGTTGGTCGAAATTTCTTCCAAATTTAAGATACTTCAAGTTCTTGGGATATTTTGCGATAGGTTTATTGAAGCAAAATCCAAAAATAATTTTTTCAAGTGATCCTGGGAGATATAACTTACCAGCTCCTCTTCCAATGTCTTGATTAAATGCTCTTCCTGTAGAAAATTCCTTCAACTTGGGAGGCAATTTAACAATTGTATAGCGAAAATCTTGAACATGTAAAACTTCCAATTTGTATAATTTTTCCAATTGATTGATTGGATAACTAATTGACATATTATCCCTATCTTCCATCAATGTAATTTTCTTAACACCATTGTTAATATGTCTTCTCATTATTCTAATTTCCTCATTAGTAATTTCGTCGTCACAATCTATATGAAACTCAACAGTTTCTTCGTCAACTAAATCAATCGTCATTTTATTTAGTTTAAATCTATCTAATAATTAATCAATTTTTAGTAGAAAAAAAGTGAAATAAAAAATTAGTATTCACAAATTAATATAAATGCCAAACTGGTGTATTAGTAGATTAGAAGTCACTGGAGAAGATATGCTCAAATTTGAAGACGATGTTCAAGATGGGAATAATTCATTATCTCTTGAAGAATTGATACCTATACCTAATCTTCATTTCTTGAAATACGATGAGCTAAAAGAAATACTTGACGAAAGTGAGTTAAAAGAATGCATTTTTGACAAAAACGGTTCCCTTGATTGGTATGAATATTCTTGTTCCAAATGGGGTACAAAGTGGGATGTTAATGTAATTGATTTCAACTCAACTGAGGATAGCTTGTCTTACACATTTGAAAGTGCCTGGTCACCTCCCGAGAGTTGGTTAGTTACTGTTTCGCAAGCATACAATGCAAAATTTGAGATGACTAGTTATGAAGAGGGATGTGATTTTTGGTACCGTATTGTTATCGAAAATGGACGAGTTATTGAAATCGAGGATATGACTATTCGTGATAGATTATTAGCTAATTTAAATGAAGATCCTTCATTTGAAGAAGTAAAAGAAAAGTTTTACAAAAAATTAAGTGAAATAGAATACGATGAAGATAAAAAAGTGGAAGAGATTGAAGAATTATATGAGATAGTTGATTACCTCGATTGTGAATTTGGTTCTTGGCAACTGTATAATTTATTTGATGAATATCGCGAAGAATACTACAAAAACAAAGGAATAATCATTTAGGAAAAAAGTGAAATATTTAAAAACAATATCTTATATAATAATAAATGGGATACGCATGTTTACATCATCGTGATGACTTTTGTCATACCAACATTTCTACGAATACCTCAATAAATCCAATCTCAATTCCTTCAAGCTCATCAGGTGAAGCTGGTGTAGGTGGTCCAATTACAAATTTTGTTTTCAATGGTCCACTTAGCTCGGATATTACTGATCTTGTTGGAGGAGAACCTCAAGATTATTATGGTATGTAATTATCTAAATATTTCAATTATAATTAAAATCTTGTGAAAATTTATAGTCCATATGAATTTGGAGATTGAATTTGATTATTGCCTGTGTCGTTGTTATTTCCTAATCCAAATATGTACTCAACGCCACTGACAACATCGTGAGCTCCATTTTCAATATGCTGTCCTAAAGACTGTAAAAAAGTATTAGCATTAGTCATTTTATATAAATATTACATACAAATTATTTAAATCAATTTTTATAATTTATTTAAGTCTATCAATTTCTAATTTTAAATTAACAATTGTTTCTTTTAATCCATGAAGTTCTTTATCAAAATTTCGATACATATACTCTACATTTGCTTCATCAATTTTAGCAATCAATGAAGAATTGTATTTCTTTTTTTGTTGAATAATACTTTCCATGAATAAAATATTCTTAAGAGAAGGTTGATAATCATAATGTTTTAATTTTCGAATTCTCCTTCTAATAAATAATCTCAATTTAAAAAATGTAATTATCACAGAGAAGACAGATCCAATCCAAATTACTACAGTGATAAGTCTTTGATAAGTATCTTGACACCACCAATTTCCAATGTTCCAAAATCCATTTAAACAAGTAGTACAAGAACTGTAACCTTGTCCTAGAGTATATTGACCATCTTCACAAGGAGTACAAGCAGCAGATCCTTTACCTGCGTAAGTATCTTTGGCACAAATTATAGGTGCAATGGATGCAAATTGACAAAAATGACCCTCTGGACAAGTCTCACAAGCACTGCTACCATTTTTAGAAGCATATGTACCAGGACTACAAGGCGAAGGAAATTGACCATTTCCTGGACAATAACTTCCTTGAGAACAAGGAATACAAGATGACTCCAAAGTATTTGCGGTAGTTGTGCTATAAGTGCCAGAAGGGCACGATATCAAAGTCGAGCTATCTGGGCAGTAATAATTACTTGGACAATCTTTTGGAAAAACCGATCCTCGATTACAAATTGATCCTAGATAACAAGGTAAGCAAGAATCTGTTGATGTTTGACCATTTTGAGTATTATATGTTCCAATTGGGCATTTTGTGCACTCATCAATTGATTTCAAACCATTTGAACTGCTATATGATCCTGATGGACAAGGTATGAGGTTATTTTGGGAATTTTCAATACAGTAATATCCTTTTGGACAAATCACTGGATTAGTATTTCCAAATTGGCACACATATCCTGGGAAACAATTGTTACACTGGTTTGGATTAATAGATTGGTATTTACCAATTTCGCATCCTCCAAAAATATTCACTTGATTAACGTAAATTGGATTACTACTCGATTCTCCTCCTGCAAATATAACTAAATCTTGTTTAGTCAATAATGCAGAAGCACCATTCGCAATTCCATTCGCTAGTTTAAATGATGATTGTTTTCCGATGTTAAAATCAATATAATCCGCGATATCTGCAAATATTGCAATGAATCCATAAAAATATTGTTCTCCTCCTAAGAAGAATACGCGATTTAATGATGGAATTGCTGCAGCCATTAGTGACCTTCTTGGTTGAGATAAATAGGCAGGATAAAATACAAAGTTATTCACATCAAATATCTCGATTGAGTCTAAATCTTGATTATATCTATCTCTTCCACCTGCAAAAAATACTAAACCTAAATTTGGCAAAGAAGTTGCTGCACATTGTGTCCTAGCTGTAGTCATATTATATAAGTACCATGTTTTGGTATAAACATTGTAAACATCAACTGATGGATATACATTTAAAACATCATCTCCTCCTCCAAAAAAAGTTAGATTTAATCTAGATATTTCACTAGATGCAATATTTAGCCTTTTTGAAGATAAATATGATATTGACCAAGATTTGTTTTTACAATCATAAATATCTACTACATTTTGAGGACCATCATTATTCACCCCACCCGCAAACAAAACATACCCATCGCCGATTGAAGCTGCTGCTAGACTATTTCGTTGAATGGATAGCTTAGATGTTGTCCACATTGATGTATTTGCATTGTATATATCAACTACATCATAGCTTATATCGCATCGAAAACTACAGCCACCTGCAAAAAAAACTAGATTTTCTTTTATATAATAACTGGCAGCCAGTAATTGGCGAGGAACAGTTAAATGTAGGATAGTCCATTGATTTGTATTTGCATTATACACATCCACATTATCAATTGCACTAGTAATATCTTTACCTCCTCCAAAAAAAGCTAAGCCTTGATTAGGAAGAGATGTACCTGCTAGGAAACCTCTACTTATTGAAAGTGGTTGATTATTAACAATATCAGCTGATATTTTTAATAAATTAATTAGTAGTAAAAATTTTATCATTTTGCTGTTTAAATGTCAGTAAAATTTTATATCATTTTTTTCGATCATTCAAGTTCTCCTAGTTTAGTCTCAGCATTTATGCCTTCCCTTGTAATTAAATCGATTCCTGTTATTATATTATGTTCACTTGGGTGATCACTTATGTACTCCATTACTCGTGTGTCAACTTTTATTGTTTGTGACAAGACGTGATTTGCATAATTCATTTATATAAAATATTTATATAAAATAATTCCATAAAATTAGCTTCTTCTTTTAAGAGGTCCTGATATTTTTCTTCTTCTACGATCCTTTGACATAAAATTATCTTGGGATCTATATCTTTTTCCAATAAATCTCATAACAAAATAAATAATAACCACTACAATGATTACACAAACAACCACACTCACTAAATTATTACCACATGAGTACATTTATATATTATTAGATTATTTTCTTTTATAATAGTAATTTAATTCTCCTGTTCCTTGAAATGAATCAGCTTTTTTTCCCCCAAAATAACTCATTGCTAAATATATTATTACAATTAAAATGATTATTCCAATAATAACACTCACTAAATCATTTTCACAACCTACTTTCTTCATCATAAAATATATTAGATTATTTTTGAGACTTATTATGAGATGTTCTTCAACTCATCCAATTTTTGGGAACAATTTGGGATTGATGTTATTTTCTCGATTAAACTATATCTCATTGCTTTAAGAAGAGAAGCTCCATCTTTCTTCCAGTACTTTCCTGCATTTGCGGATAATCGTGCTTCCAATCGATCTTCTTCTGGTACTTCCTCCGCTAATGTTGTAAAAATATAAATAAAATTTTCCTTGTCTTCTTCAAAAAGTTTATTAGCCATTGCTGCCAAAGTAGGTGTTGGGAAATTTTCATAATCATAATCCTTTCCACAAAACTCCTTAATTTTATTAATAAAATCATTCACATTGGCAAAGTTTTCGCGAGTTTTATCTCTATTTTTAACAAACCAAATAAGAGCCCCTAAAACCAATACAGATAAAATAATTACTATAACAACTTTCGTGTCAATTTTCTTAGACTTAACCATTAAATTATAAAAGAATTTTATTTTTTATTTTTATATTTTTGTAAAAATTAGATGATAATTTTATTATTTGAATTATGGAAATTAAAGCATATGAATGGATTCAAAATAAAATAAATAATTTATCTCAAATTGAATTATTTGAAACGAAAAACTCATTCTATAGTATTGATGAAGTAAATTTCTTATGTAAATTGCAAAAAAACACGAAAAATTTAGCTGTTATTTTTCATGGAGCATCTATGCCAACTGGAAAAGATAGGATTGTCTTTAGAGGATATGAATTTATAATGGATGACTCGGATATTTTGTCAATAAGTGATAATATGTTGAATATTTATAAAGATCAACAATTTTTTTGGTTTCAAAACACATTAAAGCATAAATTTCATAAAAAATACAAAAAAATTATTGAATATTTTGTGAATTCGTCAAAATACACAAATATTGTTTTCACCGGTACATCTGCAGGTGCATATCCAAGTGTTTATTATGCATCATTATTCCATAAAATAGCTTTAATAAGCAATCCACAATTATATCTCGAAAAATACAATGGATTTAAAAAGGTAGCTTCATTCATTAAAAATCAAGGTGACGATTTTGAATACAAAGATAAAAATATTGAGAAAACAATTGAGAAAACTTATCCTCAAAAAATAGTTCTTTATTGTAATAAAAAAGATGATACTTATGAAGTTCATGTCAAACCTTTTGTAGAATTTATGAAAAAAAATAAATTGGATAGAGAATTAGATTTAAGGGGTTTTGTACCAGAAGAGATACCAGATGGTAAAAATCACCATCAAATCCTTTTCCCAAATGGATTGAATCATAATACAATCCTCAATAACTTCTTTTCCTCAATCTAGAGATACTCATTTATAAAAATTTTTTTATCAACGTATTTCTTTTTTAGTTCATCTATATGACTATATCTCCAAGAAACCTGAATATTTTGTATTGACTCTGGCAAATTATCCAATCTATGATTGAAAATACATTCTTCATCCATAAAAAATAAATCTTTTAAATTTTTTGGTAGATTATCAAGAGGATGATTAAAATTCGCTCCAATATGAAGTTCTCTTAAACTTGGAGGTAAAAAATCAAGAGGTTGATTAAAATCTTCTCTTAAAAACAATGTTTCCAATTTAGAAGGTAAATTATCAAGAGGTTGATTAAATTTGTTTCCAATTGTTAAATGAATTAAATTTTTAGGTAAATTATCTATTCTTTGATTAAATTCATCTCCAAAATATAATGTTTCAATATTATCTGGAAATATTATATCATCAATTGGTTCATTGAAGTAAAATCCCATACTAATTCTCTTATAATTTACCATATCATCTATAAAATCTTGACGATTTTGATAATGATCTATATCCATCCATTCTTTCATTATTAGCTTACTATCTAGAAATTTTTTTAAGTTATTTATAATATTTCTTAATCTTTTCTTGGTATTCAATCGGGATTTCCACTTTGAATATTCTAGGGATAATAATTACATTAAGAGAAGTTGGTAATTTCGATATTTTCTCGTCAAAATCACATATATTTTCACACATATGGAACTCTATTATTCTAATGGAATCAGGTAAATTATCTATATTTTGATTAAATGCATTTCCAAATGTTATTATTTCTAATTTATTGGGCAAATTATTTACTGATTGATTAAAAAAATTTCCTAGCTTTAATACTTTAAGTGAGGTTGGTAAATAATCGATCGGTTGATTAAACATACAACAAGAAGAGAATTCAAGAGTATGTAGAAAATTTGGTAAATTATCTATTCTCTTGTTGAATTCCCAACCAAAATTTATCTTTAACAATGTACTTGGCAAATTATGTACATCTTGATTAAAAGTTCCACCAAAATTTATTTCTTCTAGATTAGGTGGTAAATTATCAAGAGGTTGATTAAATGAGAATCCAAATTTTATCTTCTTGATGGAATTGGGTAAATTATTTACTCCTCTGTTAAATAATTTACCGAAAATAATCTTATTAACATTCTCCATATCTTCTAGAGTTTTAATTGATAATTCTTCATTAAAATTTAATCCAAAAAGCATCGTTGTACCATCGATTCTATATGATGCCATTTATTTGACAATTATAGACCTTTTTAAAAAATCAATTTTTTATAGAAAAAAGTGATACTAATTATTTGTAATTTTCTATCTAATAAAATGACAACCGGAGACAAAATTGAAAATTCAGATTTTCTTGAATTCACCTTAGCTGCTCAATGGTGGGGAAAAAATATGAAAGATGCCCCTCATGAAAACGTTTTCCTTTTCATGAAGAGTCTTATTGTTCGATTATACGAAAGATGCAAGGATCATTGGTATCCAGATGACCCATCAAGAGGATCAGGATATAGAGCGATTGTGAATGATTATTACGTCGATTCAATTTTGATTGAAGCTTGTAGAGATGCAAAGATTCATCCAAACCGATTACCTGGGCAAATTGTTCAAATAATAAGTCCTGGAATTGTTAGAGTGAGAAGCATGAATAATGACAAAGAAGAAATTATATACAAAAAAAATTATAAAGTGAGTAAAAAATGTAAAAAAATAAAATACTTTATTTTACTTATGCAAAATCAAAATGTTTATTATGAAAATGGTAAAAAATATTCAAGATCAGGAATTCTTCCTTTTATCCCTTCAAGAATAGCAAATGAAATATCCAATGAAATTAATAATTTATTAAGACAATCGAGAGGAAGTATCAAAAAAGAAGGATGGAATGAACTAACTTGTGTTCTTCCAGTAAATTTTTCCAATCCATTTGAAAATTGGGTAAATAAAATAGATCAAGGTGACTTAGAATACTTAGATAAATACATTAGAGACAATTATGATGATGAAATAAGTAAAAAAATATTGTCTTCTCCTTTAAAACCATATTGTTTATTGGAGGAATTATTAAGATTAATTAATAATAACTTTCCTTTAGAGAGAATTAATCTTGATAGTATAATTGGAATAGAACCAGGTAAAACAGACACAGACAATAATACACAAAATTTTTATAATTTTTTTGGAGGGAGATTTGACAATAAGCTTGACAAAAATATAAGGGACACTGCAATTCGAGAAACTAGAGAAGAGGGATTAATAAAATTTCACAATGAAATATTTAATTTAAATTATCAAAGGAGAATAAGAGAAAAATTAGGGCTTGAAAATTTACCCATGAATGTGGAATATTGTGTAAATAAAACATCCAAAAAAAATCATAGATCATACATCTTAGTTATGGATGAAAATATTGATTATAGTATTGAAAAAGATGATAATGGTTTATACATTTTAGTAAAATTAAAAGATTCAAAGAACAGAATGTTCACTAGGGTTGGAGTTCTCCCTTTTTTAAAACCACCAAAAGCAAAAGAATTAGCACAGATCATTGATTCATTCAATTGTGTTAAGATAAATAGAGTTATTTACAATATAAAAAATAAAGTAAATAATCTTCAAGATACTAATATTGCGGCTGTTACATCTTCCAGTGTTTTTAGTAATGAAAATTGTTGGTACCAAAAATTACATAATGAACAGGTTGATAGAGTAAGAAGATTAGCTGAAATTGAATTGAAGGATGAAAATAAAAATTTAGCAAATGATAAATATATAAGAAACATTGCTCTAGGAAATTTAATCGAAGAACTTAAAAAAATATTACCCAATCATAGTGAAATATCTCAATGGTGGGATAATGTTTTAACCGTAGAGCCAGTAAGACAAAAATTTGTGATGAAGCAAAAAAGAAATAATTTTGGATATTTTACTGGAAATATTTCAAATGATGATTCATCAATATTAGAAATTGCTAAAAAAATAACACTAGAAGCGTGTTTGTCAATCGATGATTCAATTTTCTCACAAGAATATCAAACAAATATTAGGTCATCCAATAATGTGAACATACCTCTAACAATTGATATTCCATATACTGATAAAAATAATACAACTTATTATACAAAAGTATTTTTAGTATTTATGGATAATATAAAATTTACAGCAAAAGTCAAAGAAAAAGGAATAATTTGTAATGTTTCTCCAATTTAGGAAATGATTTTTTTATTCGATTTATTTTAATTTTTATAAAATAATTTTATTTATGCCTAGATTATACCTATTTCGTATAACTAATATCCAATCAAGGGATGTGAGAAGAGTTGCCATTCTCTCAAAAGATAATAAGCCAGAATTAGACTCCATAGTTACAGGAGAAGTCACTGGATATTTTGATAAATTCAAATTCAAAAACGATAATGTAGATTATAAAGCTCAGATAGATATAAGTGACCCTAAGTATGAAGCCATAACAGATAAATTATCAAGTAGTGAAAATCCTGTTACAAAAGTTATAAATGAGGGTGGAAAATATATTTTTGTTGTAGATAAAGAGGAATTATTATTAATTAACTTAACTGGAAGATATTCTAATTTCATTGAATATCCAATTGTCTATATCATTTAATACATCTTTTCTATTTCTTTTTCAAATCGTTGAGCAATTTTTGATCTTTTTAATTTCATCGTTGGAGTCATTAAATCGTTTTGAATAGTAAAATCCTCATTCAAAATTGTGAATTTTTGAATTTTTTGCGCATTTGATATTGGTTTTTCATTGTATTTATTTATAGCTGATTGTACATAATCGTTCCATTTTTTTGATTTGACTGATTGTTCAATATTTTTAGCATCTTCATCTATTTTTTTGGGTAATTCATTAATTGGTAATGTAACCAATGCAGTTAGATATTTTTTTCTATCTCCAATTATAACGATTTGAGATATTTGAGGACAATTCTTCTTTATTAAATTTTCAATTATAACTGGAGCTACATTTTCACCTCCAGCTGTAATGATCAATTCTTTCTTCCTTCCTGTTATATATAAATATCCGTCCTTATCAATTGTTCCAATATCTCCAGTGTGGAGCCAATTATCTTTGTCAAGTGTTTCACTTGTCGCATCTTTATTTTTTTTATATCCAAGGAAATTATTGGAGCCTTGATAAAGAATTTCACCATCTTTGGCAATTTTTACTTTTCCAATTAAAGGTTTCCCTACAGAACCCTTACGGTAATTTCCTTCACTACTTGCTGTTATCACTCCACAAGTTTCACTCATTCCAAATATCTCATATATAACAATATCTATCTTACTAAAATAATCAAGAGTATCTTTTGAAATAGGTGCAGCACCACTAAAAAAATATTTACAGTCACCAAATCCAATAGAACTTTTAATTTTATTAAAAAAAATTCTTCTACTTAAATTATATATGAAAGAAGTCCAATAAGAAACTTCTTCATTATTCATAGTGCCATTATGATAATTTAATGTCTTTTCTTTAACAAAATCCATAACAATCTTCAATATCTTACCAAAAAGAGTACTATATTTTTTTGCGGCTGCCTCCTGCATTTTTTCACTAATTTTTTCCCATACCCTAGGAACACCCAAAAAACAGGTTGGTCTAGCAATTTTTAAAGAGTCGACCAATGTTCCTTGTAAGGCGTCTGGCTTAGCAAAATATGTAGTCCCTTGATGATAAAAATGAATGAACATATCAAGCATACTCGCAGCAATGTGAGACAATGGTAAAAATGATAGTATTCTTTCATTATCAAGTTTATAAATTTCGCATATTTTTGAACAAGTAAATGATATATTTTCATATGAAATTTTAACAGCTTTACTTTTACCTGTAGTTCCGGAAGTCATAATGTAAGTAATTATACTATTTGGATTTCTATTGGTTTCAAGTAACGTTTTCTTTGAGTCATTTATAAATTTATTAAATGAGGTAAGAGGAATTTCATTGTGTTCTATTTTTTTTGGTTCTTCTTCATACATTATAATTTTCTTTAATCTCTTATTAATTTTTAAATTATCTAGTAATTTATGATTTTGAATCACTAATATTGATGAATTTGATAAATCTAATATATGGTTCACCTCTTCCTGTCCATTTGTAGGATAGATCCCAACGTAGGGTACTCCATACATAATAGTTCCTATCGCTGTATAAAACCACTCTGGTGCATTAAATCCCATAATAGCAATTGATTCATCCCTTCCAATTTTAATCTTATTAAGTGAATTGGAAAATTGTGCACATTTTGAGAAATAAGTTTCCCAAGTAACTTCTTCATTATCTTTTGTAACTAATGCAATTTTACTCGAATTAGTTATGCTGCTAAATTTTTTCAAGAAGTATTTAGTCATTTTTATAAACAAATAAAATAAATTAAAATATTTTTACAATTTTGAGAAAATTGTGAAATCTTGTTCTTCTAGAAGATTCTAAAAAAGGTGAGCTAATTACTTCTTGTATTGTTTGTAAAGATATTCTATCAAGATAGTTAAGGATTACTTCATATGTATCATCTATATTCACTATAATTGTTGTGTTTTCCCAATTAGATGAAAGATAGGGAATTTTTAGAGGAATCTCATCATAAAATTCAATATTATTTCCTATGTAAAAATGTTTCTTAATGATATTAAAGTCATCAAGTAATTTCATAACATTGTCTTGGCACAAGTTTACAAATTCAACAATTGATTCAATCGATGATAACATTATTCTTATATTATTTTTGAGAACATATGTTGCATTGTTTTTAGTATAGGTGATGATTTTGAAATTAAATATTTTTTTACCTAGATAATAAACGTAATACTTACTTGATATATAATCAATTGATATTTGAGAAAAATCATCTCTTTGTATAAAAATAAATCCATTTTTTTCTGCTATTCTTCTTACATTTATTTCTTTATCCAAATGAATCAAATAAAAATCTTTATTTTCCATTTATTGATTGATTATCCAATCCAATATATTTTCAATTTTTACAACAACTTAAAAAATATGTGATTTTTTATTATAATAAAATGACATTATCTTGGCAAGGAATTACTACTATAGCAACAATTGGACTCTTATTTGGAGTTTTGTCTCTCAATAAATACAATGACACATTAGTAATATTCATTGCTTATATATTTTTATGGAATATTAATAAAATGAGCTCCAATGACGCACTAGGAGGATTTGGTAATAGTGGAATGTTAACTGTTGGAGTTTTATTTGTGAATGTCCATATTTTATCAAGGACGAATGCGATAAATTCCTTTTGTTCCAAAGTTTTTGGGAATAGTAAGAGTCCTAGAGTAGGAATGACTCGATTTTTGATTTTAGTTAATGTTTTATCTGCATTTTTAAACAATACTCCATTGGTTGCTCTCATGATGCCGATTGTAAGAGATTGGGCGCGAAAACACAATTTTCCTCGATCAAAATTCTTAATTCCATTGTCTTATGCTGCCATAACTGGAGGAATGATTACTGTAATTGGAACATCTACGAATCTACTAGTCCAAGGAATATTGGTCCAAAGAAAACTCAAACCAATGGGATTCTTTGATTTGGCTTTAGTTGCGCTACCAATGGCAACAATTTCTACCATATTTTTAGTAACAATTGGATATTGGATATTACCAGATAATGGAATAGGAATGTTGGGAAAAGCAACACAAACAAGCGAGGATTATTTAACTGAGATATGTGTTTCCAAGGATTTCTCCGGGATTGGATCTCCAATCTTCACTGTTCTTAAAAAATTAAAAATTAATAAGTCGTCACTTGTTCAAGTATGGAGAAAAAATATGGATGATGAAAATTGCTTGGAAATCGATGGAATTGAAATTACTACAAAAGATATTGAAATGGTTGATGTGCAAGATGATGTAACTTCCATTTCATTGTTATCTAGTTTAAAAGACAAATTTATGAAATTGGATATAAATCAAATTAATGATGGAGTTACCATTAGAGAAGGAGATCGTTTAATTTTATCTTGCAAATTGGATACATTGCAAAATTTTAGAAG
>Ga0194130_10004212_pt1 | contig 18502 bp, 16 predicted proteins | sample TA2KigsurfametaG_FD_160084 | JGI IMG/M metagenome (GOLD analysis project Ga0194130, IMG submission 160084) | Freshwater microbial communities from Lake Tanganyika, Tanzania - TA2015050 Kigoma 12 surface | ecosystem: Environmental > Aquatic > Freshwater > Lake | place: Tanzania: Lake Tanganyika... | reverse complement strand
GGCCGGCGAGGTTCTCGTCGATCACCGCGCCCATAATCACGTGGGAATCGCGGCCGAACTGGTCCGTGATCGCGGTCATCACCTCGTTGACGCGGGGCAGCGTGAGGTCGGGGCCGCCGACGATGTTGACGAGGAGGCGGTCGGCGCGGCGGGAGAAGTCCGGGGTGTGGAGGAGCGGGCACTGCCGGAGGCTGGCGAGGGCCTCGGCAACGGCGTTCTCACCAGCCCCCTCTCCCAGCCCGAAGAGCGTCTTGCCCCCACGCTGCTGGAAGGCCTGCCGGAGGGTGGCGAAGTCGAGGTTGATGAGGCCGGTGCGGAACAGCATCGCCCAGAGCGAGCGGACCCCGCGGGCAATCCAGTCGTCGGCGCGGGCGAAGGCGTCCAAGACGGTCTCATTCTCCCCGGCGGCCTGGAGCAGGACGTCGTTGGGCAGGGGGATGACGGCGTCGCAGGAGGCGCGGAGGGCGCGCAGCCCGTCCTCGGCCTGCTTGAGGCGGCGGCCGCCCTCGAAGCTGAAGGGGAGCGTGACGAAGGCGATCACGAGGGCGCCGGCCTCGGCGGCGATCTCGGCGACGATCGGGGAGGCGCCGCTGCCGGTGCCCCCGCCCATCCCGGTCACGAGGAACACCAGGTCGCAGTCCTTGACCACGGCGGCGATCTTCTCCCGGTCGGATTCGGCGGCCTCGCGGCCGCGTTCCGGGTCGCCGCCGGCGCCGAGGCCGCGGGTGACGGTCATCCCGAGGAGGACCTTTTCCTGCACCGGGGAGCTGGCGAGGGCCTGGTGGTCGGTGTTGAGCACCGCGAGGCGGAGGCGCTCCAGGTTCTCCATCTTGAGGCGATCGACGGCATTCGCGCCGGCGCCGCCGACCCCGACCAGCTTGATGGCGATGCCGCGGTCCGAGAGCAGGGGCTGCTCGAGGGGAAGTTCGTTCAGGTTCATCGGCGCGCGGGTCAGTCGGCGAAGAGGCGGCGCACCCCGGCAAAGAGGCTGGTGCGGGCGCGGGCGGGGGCCCGGCGCTCGGCGTGGTGGATGATGCCGTAGTAAAGCAGCCCGAGAGCGGTGTGGTAGCCGGGGTCGCGGAGGTTCGGGCTGATCCAGCCGGGGGCCTCCCCGAGGTGGGCGGGGACGCCGAAGACGCGGCCGGCGGCAGCGGCGAGCCCGGGGAGCTTGGCCGCGCCCCCGGTCAGCACGACGCCGGCGGCGCAGGTCTCCGGGGAGAAGGCGGTGCCGAGGCGCTTGCGCACGACCTGGAGAATCTCCTCGGTGCGGGCAGCGGTGACCTGCTCGATGGCGAACTGGGGGAACTGGCGGTCCCCGATGGCGAAGTTGCCGTCGAGCCAGACCTTAGCCGCGCGGTCGCGGGCCTGGACCTCGGCCCGGCCGTGGCGCAGCTTGAGCTTCTCGGCCTGCGGCGCGGTGAGGCGGAGGGCGACGGCGAGGTCGTTGGTGACGTGCTCGCCGCCCACGGCCACTACTCCGGTGGTGTGGGGCGAACCGTCGCGGTAGAGGGCGAAATCGGTCGTGCCCGCGCCGAGGTCGATCACAAGGACCCCGTGCTGGCGCTCCTCGAGCGAGGTGACCATATGGCCGGAAGCGAGGCTCGAGAGGACCAGCTCTTCCACCTTCAGGTTGAAGCCCTGGATCACGTGAATCAGGTCGGCGAGCCGCTGCTCCTGACCGTGGACGGTCCAGTATCCGACCTCCAGGCGATGGCCGACGAGGTCGAGGGGGCTGCCGGGGACGAGGCGGCCATCGACGCGGAAGGGGCGGCGGATGTGATGGACGACGGAGCGACCCTGGGGCAGCTGCTTGGCCTTGGCGAGGTCGCAGACCGTGGCGACATCGCCGGCCTCGACGAGGTTGTCGGAGGCCTTCACGTTCACGGCCGCCTCGTTGTAGAAGCCCTCGAGGTGGCCGCCGCTCTGGGCGAGAAAAACCCCGCTGATGCGCTCGCCGGCATCACGCTCGGCCTGCTCGAGGGCGGCGTGCGTGCAGTCGCTGGCCGCGCGGTAGTCGACCACGGCGCCCTTGACGATCCCGCGGGCGGGGACCTCGGCGCGGCTGATGATGGCCAGCTCCTTGTCGGAGTACTCGCCGACGACGACGGTGACCTTGGAGGTGCCGATCTCGACGGCACCGATGTGGTAGGGGCGTGAGCTCAAGGGAGGGTCAGCGCTGAGGGAAGGAATCGAGGGAGAAGCGACCGGGCGCGGGCGAGGGAGCGCGCGCCGGGGCCGCGCCCCCCCCCGGCGGCGTGACCATCACCGGCACGTTGCGCCCGAGGGTCAAGTCGATGCGCGCGCGCGAGCCCGGTTCGCGGCGCACGCGGGTGGCGAGGTAGTCGAGGGTCGCCAGTTGTACGAAGAAGTCGCGGGCGGCGCTGAAGACCACGGTCGTGTCGTCTCGCGTTAGGACCTCGATTTCCCGGTCGGCGGCGAGCCGCGCGAGGGAGAGGGAGGTCCAGGTCCGGTACAGGGGCATCGCCGCGTACTGGGCGTCGGCCAGCAGCTGGGCGACGGCCGCCATGCCGGGGATCGGGCGGAAAGTGTCCCCGGCGGGATGGAGCGCGAATCCGGCCAGCCAGGGGAGCGCGGCGAGCGCGGCCGGATCCTGGTTCACCCCGGGGAACACGACCCCGTCGGAGGCGACGAGCAGGTCGCGGGCCTCGCCGTTGCGCTCGACGCGGATCCGCGCCACGGGGGTGCGCTCCGCGAGACGGACGGCGAGGACGTCGGGGAACTGGCGGGTGAGCGTGGCGGAGACGACCTGGGGATCGGCGAGCAGGCGGCCGCGGAGGGCATCGAGGTCCAATTCCAACAGCGTGGCCGTGGGCGGTAGCGCGAGGGTGCGGCGCAGCCATGCGAGGTCGAGCACGCCGCCGGCGGTGGTCGCGAGCTCGAGGCGGCGGAGCGGGACGGACCGGGCCACGTCGGGCACCCGGCCCGGATCGCGGCTGAGGGCGCCGGCGGTGAACCAGGCGAGGCCACCGAGGCCGGCCACGGCCGCGGCCAGCAGCAGCACGCGCAGGGTCTGCAGAAGCCGGCGCCAGCGGCCACCCCGCGACATCACGCGCGGGCTCGCCGGCTGGGGGATATCCCGCCAGCTGCGGATGCCACCGGGATCTGGGAGCGCGCGCGCCATCTTCAGCCGGCACCCCGCCGGGTCGCAAAACGCCGCAGAGCGGGGGCGACGAGGGCCCGGACCAGGGCGCTGAAGTCGAGGCCGGTGCAGCGGGCGCTCATCGGCAGCAGGCTCGTCTCCTTCATCCCGGGCAGCGTGTTGATCTCGAGCAGGCAGGGGCCGGCGGGCTCCAGAATGAAATCCACGCGGGCGTAATCGCGGCAGCCGCACGCGGCGAAGGCGGTCTCCGCGGCGCGCTGGGCCGTGGCGGTCTCCTCCGCTGCGAGGGGCGCGGGGGCGAAGTACTCGGTCATCCCGCGCGTGTACTTGCTGGTGAAATCATACACGCCCGAGCGGGGCCGGATCTCGACCACGCCGAGCGCGCGGCCCTCGAGGACCCCGACGGAGAGTTCCCGCCCGGAAAGGCGCCGTTCCGCCAGCCAGTCCCCCGCGGTGAGGCCCGCCAGCGCCGCGGCAATCGCGTCCGGACCCTCGGGCAGGCTGAGGCCGACGCTGCTGCCCTCGGCGTTGGGCTTGAGCACCACGCGCGGACCGAGACGAGCGACCACCTCGGCGGCGGACGGACGCGCGGCCGACGCAAAGGTCATCCCCTCCGCCACCCGGACTCCGGCCGCCGCGGCGCGGGCCTTGGTGGCGGACTTGTCCATCGTGAGCGCGCTGGCCGCCGCGTCGCAACCGGCATACTCGATCCCGGCGGCGTCGAGCAGCCGCTGCATCCCGCCATCCTCGCCGAACGTGCCGTGGAGCGTGGAGAAGACGACGTCGCGGGCCGGATCGAGTCCCGGGGGCAGGGCGGCGGTGGTGACCTCGAGAAAGCGTGTGGGCAAGGCGCGGGCGAGCGCGAGGGCGCTGGCGCGTCCGGAGCCGAGCGAAACCTCGCGTTCGGCGGAAATGCCGCCGGCCAAGACGGTGATGATCGGCGCGCTCACAGGTATTCCTCCCACCGCCGACCGAAAAGCAGCACCTCGGGCTGCAGTTCAACCCCCTTTTGCACGCGCACCGCGGCGCGCACCCGCCGCACGAGGGCCAGCACGTCCGCGGCGGACGCGCCCCCGTGGTTGACGATGAAGTTGGCGTGGATCGGTGAGACCTCGGCGGCGCCCTCGCGGAGGCCCTTCAGGCCGCACTGGTCGATCAGGCGCCCCGCGGAGTCCCCCGGAGGGTTCTTGAACACGCAGCCCGCGCTGGCCTCGCGGGGCTGGGATTCCTGGCGCTTGCGGCGGTACACGTCGATCTGGCGGGCGATGTCCTCCGCGGGCGCGGCCGCCGTGACCCCGGAGCGCAGGCGCGCCCCGAGGGCGATCGCGTCCCGCAGTTCCCGGCAATGCCGGTAGTCGACGTGGAAGGCCGCACGCGGCCGGCGGGCAATGTCGCCTTCGGGCGACATCAGCTCCACCTCCTCGACGCGGTCGAACATCCAGCCGCCCATCGCGCCCGCGTTCATCCGGAGCGCGCCGCCAACCGTGCCGGGAATGCCCTCGAGGAACTCGAAGCCCGCCAGCCCGGCCTTGGTCGCGAGGCCGCACAGCTGCTTCAGCCGCAGGCCGGCGCCGGTCCAGACGGTGCCGTCCCCACCCGGGGTGAAGGCGGACCAGGCCGGACCCTCCAGCGCGATCACGACGCCGTCGACACCCTCGTCGGGCACCAGCAGGTTCGAGCCACGGCCCAGGGAAAAGAACGGCACGCCGGCGGTGCGGACGAAGCGGAGGGCGGCGGCGAGCGCGGCGGGGTCGGCGGGTTCCAGGAAGATCCGGGCCGCGCCCCCGACCCGGAGCGTGGTGCGGGGCCCGAGGGGCTCCTCGCGCCGGAGGCGGGACGCGGCGCCCACCGCGGAGGCCAAGGCGGCGGCGAGGGCGTCCCAATCGCGGGCAGGCGAGGCGGCAAGGGCGATGGACATCAGGTGGCCGCGGCGGCGGCGGGCGACGGGGCGGCGAGCGCCTCGAGGTCGGGAATGATCCCCTCCCAGCGGAGGGCGGAGTCGGCGGCGGCGAGCCGCAGGGCGTATTCCGCGAGGGTGGCGGGGGCGGCGAGCAATTGCAGCACCCGGGGGAGGAGCGCGCCAAGACCGGTCTGCGGGACCACCTCGCCGCCGCCGAGGCGGGCGAAGTGCTCCGCGTTGGCCGCCTGGTGGTTGTCGGCCGCCTGCGGGAAGGGCACGAGGAGCGCGGGGGTCTGGCAACGGACCATTTCCGCGAGGGTGCCGGCGCCGGCGCGGGAGACGACGAGGTCCGCGGCCGAGAGCAGCGCGGCCATCTGGTCGCAAAACGGAAGGAAGACCGCCTTGGGGTCCCCGGAAGGCAGGGATTCGGCGCCGGCCTCCTTCCCGGGGCCGGTGACGACCGCCAGTTGGACTCCGGCCGCGGCGAGCGCGGCGCGCTGCCCGGAGGCCCACGCGTTCAGGGCGGAGGCCCCTTGGCTCCCACCGAGCACGACAAGCAGCGGGCGGGCGTCATCGAAGCCCCAGCGGGCCCGGGCGGCGGCGCGGGGGAGGCGTTGGATTTCCCGGCGCACGGGCATCGCGGCGGCGCGGACCACGGCCGGATCCAGCGCGGGCAGGTCAACGCCGGGCGGGAGGTAAACCCGGCGGGCCAAGCGGCCGAGCAGGCGCACGGCACGCCCGGGGACCCGGTTGGACTCGTGCAGCGCGCCGGGAACACCCCGGAGCCGGGCGACGAGGAGGGCTGGCGCGCTGGTGAAGCCACCGAAGCCGACGACGGCGTCCGGGGATTCCCGCCGGAAGATGCCGCGGCAAAAGGCCAGCGCCCGCACCTGCGAGCCCACGAAGCGGGCGAACGCGACCGGGCTGGCCCCGAGTCCTGCGCCGGGCATCGCCGCGAACCGGAGCGCGGGGTAGCGGGCCCCGAGGCGGGCGTCCACCTGCTTGCGACTGATGAGGATGAGGCACTCGTGCCCGCGTTCCCGGAGGGCCTCGGCGAGGGCGATGCCCGGGGCGAGGTGCCCGCCGGTGCCCCCGGCGGCGATCAGGAACCGGCTCACGCGCGGACCTCCCGCATCGCGCCCGCACCTGCCGGCAGGCCCGCGCGGCCCCAGCGGCGCTGGCTATTGAGGATGATGCCCAAAAGCAGCCCCATCAGCAGCAGGTTCGAAAGCCCGGCACTGATGAACGGCAGCGACATCCCCTTGGTCGGCAGGACCGCCGTGACGACGCCCACATTGATGATCGCCTGGACGCAGATCAGGAGAAGGCTGCCGAGGACAAGGAGGAAGTGGAACAGGCTCGGCGCGCGCCGCAGGTGGAAGAGCCCGGCGATCAGGATGACCGTAAAGCACAGCACGACGGCGAGGGTGAAGAACAACCCCAACTCCTCACCCACGACGGAAAAGATGTAATCGGTGTGGGCCTCCGGCAGGTAACTGAGTTGCTGGCGGCCTTGACCCAGCCCGGCCCCCTCGACCCCGCCGGCGGCGAATGCGGCCAAGCCTTGGCGCAGCTGGTACGATTTCTCCTCGCTGAGGAACTCCGTCATCCGACGCAACCGGTTCGGATTCTGAATCACGGCGATCGTGAAGACCGCGGACACCGCCACAAAGGCGGGCACGATGAACCGCCAGCGCGCGCCAGCGAGGAACATCAACACCATCCCGACGGCGACCATCAGCGCGGAGACCCCAAAGTCCGGCTCCAGCAGGGTGAGCAGCGCGAAGGCGCCGATGATTCCCCCCGGATAGAGGAAGCCGCGCTTGAACTCGGCGATGCGCGTCTGGTTCAGGGCGAGGTAATGCGCGAGGCAGAAAACGAGGCCGAGCTTGGCGAATTCCGACACCTGGAAACGGAAGGATCCGTAGCCCAGCCAGCGCCGGCTGCCGTTGACGCTGATGCCGACGACCAGCACCAGCGCGAGCAGGACGAGGCAGGCGCCGCCGATCCACCAGGCGTAGCGCCGGAGGTAATCGAGGTTCAACCGGCTGGCGACAAAGCAGAGGACGGTGGCGGCCAGGAGGCCGATCAGTTGCTTGTTCAGGTAAAAGTAAGGGCCCTTCTTGAAGCCCGCGCTCGCGCTGAACAGGATCGTGAGCCCGAGCGCGACGAGCGCTAGGGCGCAGAGCAGGATGATGTTCGCCGGGTTGACCAGCGACGCCGCGCGCGCGCGGCGGGAGACGGTGGTCTGGGCAGATGCGACCACGCCGGAGGGCTCAGGGCTTCGGGGCCGGGCTGACCGGACCCTCATCGATGCGGATCACGGGCACGGCCGGCGCGGGTTCGCTCGTCAGGACCGGCACGGCTGGCGGAGCCGCCGGCGCAGGAGCAGCCGCCGCAGCCGCGGGGGCCTTGGCCGCCTTGCCGTTCACGGCCTGCCAGCCGGGGATGATCAGCTCGGATCCCGCCCGGATCCGGGCGGGATCCGTGATCCGGTTGGCGACTGCGATTTCGGCTGAGCGCACCCCGTAATTGCGGGCGATGACCCCAAGCGTCTCACCGCTCTGGACGACGTGGCGGACGCCGTCCGCGGCGACCTTGGGTGCCGGGGCGGGCTCGGCGGCCTTCGGGGCCGCGACGCCGCCAGTGGAGGGGGCGCCCGCGGCGACCGGCGCGGACTTGGAAGGGATGACGAGCTTGCGACCCGGCTGAAGCGCGGCGTTGGCCGCGAGGCCGTTGGCCGCGGTGAGGTCGGAGACTGCCAGCTTGTGTCGGCGGGCGATCGTCCAGAGGCTGTCCCCCGGACGCACCACGTAGGTGGAGGCGGGCGTGACCTCAGCGACCTTCTCGGCCGCCAGGGCGCCAGCGACCGGCGTGCCCGGGCGCGTCGGCACGAACCGAACCGTCGCGGGGGAAACGTCGTCGGGGGCCGGGGCCGCCGCAGCCATCGCGCCGGCGGGCGGAGGCGTGACCGGCGCGTTGACCGGACGCACCGACTCCGGCGGAGAAACGTAACCTCCGGGGAGGGCGGCGGGGGCCGGCGCGGGCGGGGGCGCGTCCGCGGAACGCAGCACCGTGTCACTCGGGACGGGCGGCGCCTTCACGGCTGTGCTACAGCCGGGATTGGCGAGAATGACGAGAAGGGCGAGGGCGTGGACGCCCGCGACGAGGCCGAAGACCCGGAGCAGTTTCATAGGGAGCGGAGTTGCCGGTAGCAGGGCAGGAAGGAGAGGCGTTGGACAGCCCGAGGTGAGGGGGAACGCAGCGCGAGGGCAAGCGGGACCCTCAGGCGCGGCCACCCCAGCCGGGGGGCGGGTCGGGGCGCGAGGAGCGGAGGGGGCAGGGACGGGGGCATCGGTTCAGCGGAGCTTGAGGGTGGCAAGGCTGGCGAGCGCGCAGCCCAGGGAGAGAATCCAGAAGCGGAGCACGACCTTGGTCTCGGGCCAGCCGCGCTTCTGGAAATGATGGTGGATCGGGGCCATCAGGAAAAAGCGCCGGCCCTCCCCGTAGCGCCAGCGGGTGGCCTTGAACCACCCCACCTGGAGGATCACCGAGAGCGCTTCCGCCACGAAGACGCCGCCGGCGATGACGAGCGTCACGGGCTGGTGGATCATGAAGGCCATGATCCCGAGCAGGCCGCCTAGCGCGAGCGACCCGGTGTCGCCCATGAAGACTTCGGCCGGGTGAGAGTTGTACCAGAGGAAGGCCATGCAGCCGCCGATGAGGGCACCACAGATGACCGTGAGCTCGCCCGTGCCGGGCACGTGGCTCATGAGCAGGTACTCCGAGAGGAAGACGTGGTCGGCCAGGTAGGCCATGACCGCGAACACGAGGGCCACCGTGATCGTGCAGCCGGTCGCGAGCCCATCGAGGCCGTCGGTAAGATTGATGGCATTGCTGAAGCCCACCACCCACAGGTACAGCAGGAGGAGCAGCAGCCACCAGGGCATCGAGGGGATGACGGCGTGCTTGACGAACGGCACCCAGAATTCGCGGATCTTCCCGGCGCTGAGCGGGTGCCAGAGCAGCAGGGCCAGCGCCAGCAGCGTGGCCCCGCTCTGCCAAGCGATTTTCTCCCAGCCGGAGATGCCGTCGCGGCTGCGGCGCCGGACCTTGAGGAGATCATCCCGGAAACCCGGGATGGTGAGCGCCGCGTAGACCATCAGGCTCACGAGCACCCAGATGTTGGGCGCGGCCCAGAGCAACCCGCTGATGAGGACGGGCAGGCAGATGATCAGGCCGCCCATCGCGGGCGTGTGCTTCTTGTCGAAATAGGTGGCGCCGAGGGCGCCGGTGCGGTCGTCGATGTACCCCTGCCCGAATTTCCACGCCCGGAACACGCGGATCAGGCGCGGCCCGAGCAGGAAGCCCAGCCACAACGCGGTGATCGCCGCGAGCATCGTGCGCACCGTGATCGAGCCGAACAGGCGCAGCGGCCCGAAGTAGTCCTCGTACTGGGCCAGATAGCTAAGCATGGGCGCTCCCCTCCCCCGCCGGCAGGACGCCCTCGAGGGCGTAGCGGCGACTGCCCTTCAGCAGCACCGCGCCCGGCCAGGCGGCGAATTCCGCCGTCGCGGCGGCCAGGGAATCCAGCACGGCGCCGCTTTCCGGCGGCGCCCCGGCGGCGCCCAAGCCCTCGATCACCGCCGCGGCCTCGGTGCCGAGCACGCGCACCCGGTCTCCCGGCCGCAGCAGCGGAGCCAGCCGCGCGCCCAGCTCGCGATGATGGCGGCGGGCCTCGACGCCCAGTTCCTCCATGCAGCCGAGCAGGTACAACCGCGGCAGCGCCGCCGGCGCCTGGACGGTGAAACCAGCCAACGCATCTGCCATCGAGGCCGGGTTCGCGTTGTAACAATCCAGGTAGACGAAGCGACCGCCGATCTCGCGGACCTCGGCCCGGAGGCTGGCCGGAAGCCAAGCCGCGAGCCGGGTGGCCAGTTCCACATCGGAAACGCCGAGTTGACGGGCCACGACGAGCGCGAGGGCCGCGTTGCGGGCGAGACCCGGAGTGACTGCCCGGCAGCGGAACTCGGCCACGGGCGAGCCACCACCCGCCAGTCGCAGCCGTGTACCCGTGGGGCTGGTGCCAATCGTGCAGACCACCCGCTCCGGTCCCGGCTCCCCACCCGCGGCCACCACGATCCGGCGACCCGGCAGCGCGGCGAACGCGGGCCAGAACGCGACTTCCTCCGGAAAGACCATCAGTCCACCGGGCCGGATGGCGGCCGGGAGGCGCGACTTCGCGCGGGCCACTCCCTCTAGACCGCCGAGTTCCTGCAGATGAGCCGGCCCAACCAGCGTGATGACGGCGATGTCCGGCTCGATCATCGCGGCGAGCCGGTCCATCTCGCCGGGCAGGCTGATCCCCGCCTCGATCACAGCCACCCGGTCGCGGGCCGGGTCGAGCCGGGTGAGCGTGAGGGGCACGCCGAGCTCGTTGTTGAAATTACCCTCGGTGGCGGCGACGCCGCGCGCCGCGGCACCGAGGAGGAGCGCGAGCAAGTCCTTAGTGGAGGTCTTGCCCGCGCTCCCGGAAATTCCCACGACGGGGCCGGCGAACCTCCGCCGGTGCTCCCGCGCGATCGCCTGCCAAGCCCGCAGGGGGTCTCCCACCACGAGCTGCGCTAGGCCGGCCTCCGGGCGCGCTTGGGAGACCAGCGCCGCCGCCGCTCCCGCCGCCGCCGCCGCGGGGAGGAATTCGTGCCCGTCCCGCTGCACGCCCGGCAAGGCCACAAAGACGCTGCCCGGTCCGAGCCGCCGGGAGTCGAAGTGAAATCCGCGCAGGGTCCCCGATGGCGGCCGCGTCCAGCGCCCACCGGTCCACGCCGCCAAGTCTGAAGGGTTGAAGCCGCCGCTCACCGCCCGGACCTCCCCCGTACCCAATCACGCACCAGCTGGCGATCGTCACACGGCACCGCGACCCGCTCGATCCGCTGGAAAGCCTCCGCCCCGCGACCTGCGATCACCACCGCGTCGCCAGGGCGGGCCCAAGCCAGCGCCGCGGCCACGGCCGACCGGCGATCCGGCACACAGCGGATGGCTCCGGGATCCATAACGCCCCGAAGCATATCCCGCAGGATCCCCTCCAGCGGTTCGCCCCGGGAATCGGCCGCCGTGAGGACCACGAGTTCCGCGCCTTGCTCCCCGGCTCGGGTCAGGAGCGGTCGGGGCGCCGGGTCACACTCACCGGGACAACCCAGCACCAGCGCCACGCGGCCGGGGGTGAGCGTCCGCACCACGCGGAGGAAATACGCGAGCCGTTGCGGCCGGTCCGCCGCGTCGACCCAGACATCGAAGCCGCCGGGCACCGCGACCCGTTCGCCCCGGCCGGGAACGGGCGGCAACTGCCCGAGGCGCGCGGCAACCTGGGCAGGTGAAACGCCGCGCTCCAACGCGCCCCGGACCGCCAACTCTAGGTTGAATCCTACGCCACGGAGGCCTTCCGGGATCGGGGCCGAAAAGTCCCCGCCCGCCCAACGGAACCGGAGATCTGGGGAGAGCGCCGAGCTCGCCGCCCCGCGCTCCGCCGCCGCCATCCGGAGATCGAGCCGCGAGGCCCACGCGAAGTCCTCTAGCCAGCCGGCCTCCGTGGGGCCGGACGGAAGCTCGATCACCGCGCCGGTGCAGCCGGCATCCCGCATCTGGGCCAGCAACGCGTGAAATTCGAGCGGGCAGGCGATCGTGGCAGGCAGCACCCGGGAACCGAGATCGTGGTGCACGGAGCTGAGCAGGCCCAGTTCCGCCGGCGTGCCCAGCAGCCCCCGCAGCAGGTGGGCGACGGTGGTCTTGCCGTGCTCGCCCTGCACCGCGTGGAGGCGCAGGGCGGCGTCCGGCTGCCGGAAGAAGCGGCGGGCGACGCCGGTGAGCGCGCGAAGCGGATCAGGCACCTGAACGACCGTCAGGCCGCGGCCTAAGGCGACGCGCGGCCGGTGGGGGCCCACGACCGCGATGGCCCCGCGGGACACCGCCTCGTCGAGCCCGGACCGCAGATCCCCGGCGGGCGCCACATCGAAGAAGACGTTGCCCGCCACCACTTGACGGGCGTCCGCGGCCAAGCCGGAGATGGGGCGGTCCAGCGGACCGACCGCCGCGACGCGCTGCTCGGGGGTGAGCAGGTCGCCGAGGCGGGCGCGACGGGCCGCGGCGCGCGCGATGGGCGGCGGCAACCGGCGGACGTGGCCGGACGGGGGCGAGAGCAGGAGACCGCTCATCGCGTGCCCCCCTCGTGCCGAGCCACCAGCAAAGCCGGGACGGCCGCGGCGCCCGCACGGATGTCGAGGATGGGGATCAGGCGCTCGCCGATCCGCTTGAAGGAGGGTGCGGCGACGGTGCGGCCGTAGGCCACCCCGCCCGGCGCCTTGTGGTCAGCATCGTCCACGATCACGGTGATCACCACCTTCGGCCGGGCCGCGGGGAAGAAGCCGGAGAACGAGGCGATGTGGTGTTTCTTCGACCACCGGCCGTCGACGAACTTCTGAGAGGTCCCGGTCTTGCCCGCCACGTCGAACCCCTCGATCGAAGCCTCGAGCGCCGTGCCGCCCTTGCGGGTGACCCCGATCAGCATCGCGGCAACCTGCGCGGCGGTGCGCGGTGAGACCGCCCGACCGATCTCCGTGCGGCCGTAGCGGTAGACCGTCTCGTTCGCGGCATCGCGGATCTCGCGGATCACCTGCGGCCGCAGCAGGACGCCGCCGGCCGCGATCACGGACATCGCCTGGTGCATCTGCAGCACCGTGGAGGAGACCGAATGCCCCATCGGGATGCGAGTGATGTCGATGGGGTACCAGCGCTGGTGGGGGTGCAGGATGCCCGCGACCTCGCCGCCGACCGGGAAGCCGAGCTTCGAGCCAAAGCCGAAGGCGCGCGCGTAGCGCTCGAGACGCTCCTCGCCCAGCTTCATCCCCAGCTGCGCGGCCCCGCGGTTGCTGGAATGGCTCAGGATCTCCGCGATCGTGAGGTTGCCCATCTTGTGGTCCTCGGCCGGCAGGGAGAGCATCCGGCCCCGGTGCGCCAGCCGGTCGACCGTGCAGTCGAGGACGGTCAGCGGGGTCACGAGCCGCTCCTCGAGGGCCCCCGCCGCCGGCACGATCTTGAAGACCGAACCCGGGTCATAGATGTCCGCGACGGCCGCGTTCTTCATCCGCGCCTCCTCCGACTTCGGCACCCGGTTGAACTCGTTCAGGTTGAAGGAGGGGTAGTTCGCGAGCGCCAGCACGAACCCATCAAGGTCGCTGACCACGATCGAGGCCTTGCGCGGCTCGAAGCGGGCCGCGAGCTGCGTCAGCTCCTGCTCGACGATGTCCTGCACCGTGGAATCGATGGACAGCACGACGCTGTAGCCGTCGCGGCGCGGCACCTCGCGGGAGGCGAACTGGGGGAGTTCCCGGTTGCGCCCGTCGCGCTCCCCCACCCGCCAGCCCTGCTGGCCGCGCAGGTAGAAATCCGCGTAGGCCTCGATGCCGGCCGCCGCCTGATGCTCGCGGTTCACGTAGCCGATGACGTGCGCCGCCAGCTCGTTGCTCGGGTACACCCGCCGGTAGTGCCGGAGCCCGTAGACGCCCCGGATGTCGAGCCGGCGGACCCGCTCATAGAGGGATTCAGAGACGTCCTCCCGCAGCTTCACCCACGTGATGGGCCGCTGCTCGTCCTCACCGCCACGGGCCGCGGGCAGGGCGAACGGGACCGGAGCCTCCCCGGCGTCCTCACCCTCCTCGCCGCGGGCCCCGGCACGCCGGAAACGCGGCCGGAAGCGTTCGCGCAACTCGGCCTCGGGCAATTCGATCAACGCCGCCAGCTCGGCCCACTTCCGCTCGTCCCGCGGCAGCAGCGAGTGCGGGTCCACCCCGAGCAGGATCTCGGACCGGCTGGTCGCCAGGCGGGCGCCGCGGGCGTCGAGGATGTCCCCGCGGCGCGCCGCCTCCGGGATCAGCATTGGCCGGACCTTGGCGAGCGGCTTGAGCAGGGCCTCGCGGTCGACGACGTGGAGCCAGACCAGCCGCACGCCCAGCGCCGCGTAGCACAGCAGCAGCAGGCCGCCGAGAAACGCCATCCGGCCACTGGAGGCGAAGCCCTTGGACATCGTTCAGAACCCCGGTAAGGTGACCCGCAGGGCGGCCGCCGGCGCCGGGCCGTCGGCCAAAACCCCCGCATTGGCGCGGCGCGCGAGGCGCTCGACCACGTTGTCCGTCACGTGCACGACCGGGATCTGGTTCATCGGCACGAGCCCGAGGCCCAGCGCGGTGTTGAGGTGCCGCAGTTTGTCGGAGGCCTGCTCCGTCTCGATCTGCGTGCGCGTCTCGTCGACAAGGCGGTCGTAGCGCGCGATCTGCACGGCGAGGTCGCGGTTGGCCTTGGCGGTGGCGGAGATCTGGTGCCGCATCCAGACGGTGACCAGCCCGGCGGAGCCGCCGAGGCCGATGGTGACGAGCAGCCAGACCAGCAGGTGGTTGACGAAGGCGGAGGTGTTCTTTCTCACGGCGTAAGATCAGAGGCGGCGCACGGCGCGGAGCTTCGCGGAACGGCTGCGCGGGTTGGCGGCGATCTCATCGTCCGCCGGCGTGATCGGCCGGCGCGTCAGCGGCTCGGCCAGCACGGTGCGCAGGTCCTGCGGCGTGGCGTCGTCCGCGCTCTCCGGCTGCCCGCACATCCGGCGGCAGAACTGCTTCACCGGCCGGTCCTCGAGGGAATGGAAGCTGATGACCGCGAGCACGCCGCCGGGAGCGAGGCGGGCGAAGGCCTCGGGCAGCGCGCGCTCAAGGGCGCCGGTCTCGTCGTTGACCGCCATCCGGATGCCCTGGAAGGAGCGGGTGGCGGGATGAATCCGGGAGGCGTGCCGGACCGGGGCGGGGATGGCGTCCGCGATGAGCGCGGCCAGGGAACCCGTGCGGGCCAGCGCCCCGGAGCCCCGCGCGGCCCGCAGCGCCCGCACGACCCGGCGCCACTGCGGCTCTTCGCCGAGGTCGCGGATCGCCCGCACCAGCATCTCCTCGGTGGCGGTTTCCAGCCAGAGGTTGGCCGGGACGCCGGCGCGCGGGTCCATCCGCATATCGGCCGGCGCGTCCTGCCGGAAGGAAAAGCCGCGCGCGGCGTCATCGAGCTGGAAGGACGAAACGCCGAGGTCGAACAGGATGCCCTGGAATCCGGAGGGCGCGAGTTCCCGCAGCCGGCCGAAGTCCAGGTCGAGCAGCTCAAGGGCGCCCGGGAAGTCGCGGAGCAGGGGTTCGGCGCGTTCCCGCGCGGCGGGATCGCGGTCCAGCGCCACGACGCGGACCCCGGGCGCCGCGGCCAGCAGCGCGCGGGTGTGGCCACCCCCGCCGAAGGTGCAGTCGAGGAAGCGGTCCCCGGGGCGCGGAGCGAGCAGCGCCAGCACCTCGCGCCGCAGGACGGGTTGGTGTCCGGGGGAAGTCACCACGGGGGCAGGTTCAACGGCCGCGGGGGGCATCGGCGCCTCCTCTCCCGCCCGGCGACGGCCGGGCAAGCATCCGCAGCCGCAGGATCGCGCGCCGGCGCGGACGCGCCGGCCCCGGAAGCAACGGGGTCCGCGGGGACGTGGCGGGGCGGGTTGGAAGGGGGCGGCGCATCTCAGATGTCCATCTGGCGCATCAGGTCGCCGAAGTGCTCGCCCGCGGAACGCGCCTCCTCCTGCTGCCAGCGCGTGGGGTGGTAGATGTTGAACTTGGTGAGCGTGCCCACGAGCACCGCCTCGCGCTCGATGCCGGCGTGCCGCAAAAGCTCGGCGGAGAGCCCGATGCGGCCCGCTTTGTCGAAGGAGAAGTCCTGCGTCTGGGAGAAGAACCGTGCGGCGAATGCCTGCGCCTTCGCGTCGCTCATCTTCATGCCGGAGATCTTGGTGTGCAGCACCTCGACCTCCCGCGGCGGCAGCACGGCGATGTAGCCGTCCGGATGGGGCGTGGCGAGGAACCGGTCCTCCGCGGCGTGCGCGTGGCGCCACGCGGACGGCAGCGTCAACCGGCCCTTGTCATCCAAGGAATGCCGGAAGAGCCCGGTATAGAAGGTGTTGACCGCAAGCGCCACGAGAGAGGGAGTAAATGCAAAATCAGGGGAATCGCCCCAATACGCCCCATTTCAACCCACTTCCCCCCACTTTGGTCAAGCCTTTCTCCATCGGAACCCCCGGGAAGTTATTCACTTATCCACAGCCGAATGTGATGCAGGTTAAGTCCGATACCAAAAGCTGCACCCCCACCAGCCCCTAGGGCGCACCTGCGTAGCTCCCTCCTCCTCGGCAATTTGCGAAGACATACCCAGGGATCCCCCCGCCAACCTTACCAATTTCCGGACGCAAAGTTACCCTTTGGGCCCTTCGAGACGGGAAAATGTAGGATTTCGGGTAGTTTGGGGGCTCCGGAACGCTCCATTCAGCCCGACTACCGCCTCGCCCAGGGCGGATACATCGGCCCTGCCGGATTAACCCCAAAAGCCCAAGCTGGCACGAAACTCCGAGCCCCGACCAAGATGGTAAAATGCAACGGCCGGCCGCGATCAGCCCTCACCTCGGCGGTCGGGCGTGGCTGGTGCGGTAGGCGGTCGGCGTCATGCCGGTCCTGTTTTTGAACTGCGCCGCGAAACTGCTCGCATCCACAAAGCCGCAACGCTGGGCGATCTCCGCGGCGCTCAGGGCCGTCTCCTCCAACATTGAGGCGGCAGCAACCACCCGCGTCTTGATGAGAAATTCCTGCGGGGAGGTGCCGAACGCGGAATGAAAGCGCCTCTGAAGTTGGCGGAGTGATTCGCCACACGCCTCCGCGACGCTGGCGATCACCAGCGGCCGGGCGAAATCACGGCGCATCAGATCAACGGCCCGCGACACCGTCTGGAACAGGGGCAGGCGCTTTTCATGGTCTTCGGCTCGGCGCAGTACACCCATGATTCCGACCCGGCGTCCGCGCGCATCGGTCAGCGGAAGCTTGGTCACCACGAACCAGTCGGGCAGCCCCTGCGGATCAAACCAGAGCTCAAGACGTTCGATCATTCTCGCCCGGCCGCTGAGCAACCGGCGGTCGTCCCGCACATAATGATCCGCCATATGGCGGGGATTGATATCGTAGTCGGTCAACCCGAGCATTTCCGTCTCATGGCGCATCCGGTAACGCTCGAGGATTCGGCGGCTGGCGAACATCGTGCGCCCCCGGCGATCCTTGGCGAAAAAGCAGACGTCAGGCAGGTGATCAAACAGCGGCTGAAACGGTGCTACGGCGCCGAGCGTGCCAACCCAATTTCGTCGCTCTTCCTTCAAGCGCAGGATTTCGCTTCGGGAGCGTAGGGGGCGCTGGAGCCGGGGATGTATTGCCGTCGTGTTTCGCATAGGACTTGTCGTAGGACGCTGCGCCCCGGCCTGATATTATCAAGCGGTGAAGCTGGCGCCGCCCCACCCTGCCAAAGCCGACTGCTTCCTCGCCATCGAGATTGGCGGGACGAAGCTACAGGTCGTGGCCGGAACCGCGGGCGGACGGATCGTGGATCGACACCGGTGCACCGTGATCGCGGCCGCCGGGGCCGAGGGAATTCGCGCGGAACTGTCCGCGGCACTGCCGGCACTCATCGCCAAGCACCACCCTCGCGCCATCGGTGTCGGCTACGGTGGTCCGGTCAACTGGCGCACGGGTCGCATCGTGAAGTCGTATCACGTCGCGGGCTGGCAGGGGTTCCCCCTCGGGCAATGGCTGGCGGGGATCTCGCGCCTACCCGTGTTCGTGGAGAATGACGCCAACGTCGCCGCGCTCGGCGAGGCGCTGCTCGGCGCGGGTCGGGGCTGCAATCCGGTATTCTATGTCACCGTCGGCAGCGGCGTGGGCGGTGGGTTGGTGTGCGACGGGCGCGTCTTCCACGGCTTCACCCCTGGTGAAGCAGAGATTGGGCACCTGTGGCTGGACGCCGCAGGCCAGACACCGGAAGACTGCTGTTCCGGCTGGAGCCTCGACCGGCGCGTGCGTGAAGCCGTGGCCGCAGACTCGCAGAGCCCGCTTGCCCAGCGGGTCGCCGCCGCTCCCGGTCACGAGGCGCGGCATCTCGGCCCGGCGCTGGTGGCGGGCGATGCCCTCGCCGCGCGCATTCTCGACGAAGCAGCCCAGAAACTCGCCCTCGCCCTGTCCCACGCCACGCATCTGTTTCACCCCGAAGTAATCGTGCTCGGCGGAGGCGTGTCGCTCCTAGGCGAGCCGTTTCGCGCCCTCGTCGCGCGGCACCTGCGCCACTTTGTGATGGACGCCTTTCAACCCGGACCGCGGGTGGCACTCGCCGCCCTGCGCGAGGATGCCGTGCCGGCCGGCGCACTGGCTTACGCGGCGCAGCGACTCCTCTCGGTCCACGAGCCCAACCCTCAACTCCCCGTGCAAACCTGGCTCCAATCCTACATCGCCGCTCAACATAAGGCGCTCGATTCCGTCTCGCTCGAAGACGTCGGCCGCCTGACGGACACGGTCCGCGCGGCGTGGCTGCGCGACGCCCAGATCTTCGCCATC
>Ga0194130_10004209_pt1 | contig 18519 bp, 29 predicted proteins | sample TA2KigsurfametaG_FD_160084 | JGI IMG/M metagenome (GOLD analysis project Ga0194130, IMG submission 160084) | Freshwater microbial communities from Lake Tanganyika, Tanzania - TA2015050 Kigoma 12 surface | ecosystem: Environmental > Aquatic > Freshwater > Lake | place: Tanzania: Lake Tanganyika... | reverse complement strand
GCATTCCTCTGATTCACCATTTCTGTTGGCGTTTTGCACAGTAACAACCCACCCACCACAACGTTATCTTTGAAACGAGCACTGTCGTTATCTAAATACGTCGAGATTTCGGGATGGTCTGCTGCGCGAACAGGCTCCCAACCTTCGCGGATTTTGGATGACACGTTACGCGGGTCAGCTTGACCCTGTGTGCTGATACGAATCCAGCGATAAGTGTACCCAGGCTCGGGAGTGGGGTCAGGCAGTAACGTGGGCGGTGCCCAGCTACGAGGACGCTCATCTTTAGCGCGGGTTTCTGTTTCGCGGTTTGCGCGACTATCTGCTAGTTTATTCTCAGCCATTTTGTGTCATACCTTCCGCCACTTTCCGGGCATATGCTTCAAGAGGGATACGTAACTTCTTAGCTAGTGCAACCTGCGTCTGTGTCAGCGTGATTTTCTTTGGCGCAACGCTTCGACTCGCTGGGGCTACAACATTACTGCTCGTCCGTTTCGGTTTCTCCTCCTGCTTTTCTACATCACCAGAAAAGTTCTCGGGGAACACCTGCCTTAATCTGTTGTTGAGCCGCTCGTAATAATCATCCGAAGTCGGATCAACGCCATTTTTGACCATTTTTTCGTGCAGCCCCAGAGCAAAGCTGGTCATTTCCTCATCTCTTCCAAACCACTGATTTTGGCGTTGCCACGCAAGTGCTTTGGAATCAACTTGGGGTTCTGGAGCGAATGTTGGAATATTTACAGGAGTTTCGCGTTCTTGTAAAGGAGCGGGTCTAAAGTTTTCAACTTTATCAAGTTGTAATTTAGCCTGAGTTAGCTCTTCTTGCGCTGCAATAATCTGGTCAGCATCCCCAGCATCATAAGCAGATTTATATTTAGTCCGTGCTTGCGCTAGAGCCATTTCAGCGTTTTGTTTTGCTGTTCCTACTAGAAGATTAGTGTTGTTGCCTAAGTTTTTCTTGAGGGTTTTATTCTCTTCAAAAATTTGTTGGGCAAATTTCAACGCCTCTTCACGCTCACGCAAGGCTGCTTCTTTAGCTCGACGCTCATCGTGGTATCCGTGAGTAATCTTCTTGATCCGTTTTTGAACGCTTTCATCGTACTTAGCTAGCTCGTCATCGGTTACTTCATTGACGGGTTCATTAAGCGGTTCTCGGTTCTTATCGGGTTCAGGTGTGTCATCGACAACTTCAATATCAAATTCAAACCCATCATCACCTTTAGCCTGTTTTTCAGGCTCCCTTTCATCTGGGAATTTGTATTCTACCTTTTCAAAATCAGCCATATGTCACCTCACGCACGTTGGATGCCACGGGGATCTTCGACCACCGCTTCGACGGAATCATCATTAATAATCCGAAACTCGCGGTCGTGAATCTTGATGCGAGTGCCGGTGTTGGCACGGGTAATAATGAAGTCCCCTGGTTTGCACCACGGCCCCGTAGGAAAGCGGTTCTGATCAGCGTAAGCCATATCACCTAGTGATACGACAAAAAGCACGTTACTAAGCAGCTCTTCAAACTTAACGGTAGCGTCTGCTTTAATGAGCCCACTATCAAATTTGTTTTCAATATTGGGCAGTGTGCAAAGAATCTTATATCCTCTAACAATCGGCAGTTGCTTGGCTTTTTGCTGAATATCTTCGATTACTGCATTTGCTGCTTCAGTCATTTTCAAATTCCTCATAGCGTTGCATAAGGTCTTGTACTTCCATCCTTGCGCGGCGCAGACCTTGGATCACGCCACACAAATTCTTATACTCAGCAAAGTCTTTACAGTTTCCTTCAGCCATAGCCTCACCTATTTTTTGCTCGCGTTCTTTAAGCTTATTAAATAAGTGATCCAACATTGAGCGTTCTTGAGCCATTAAACACCTCGCTTCATCACGGATTTAAGAATGTCCGCTTGAATTTTCTTGTCAGCTTGTTGATTTTGATTCATCAAACGCACGTTTTCTTTCTGGGCATCAATCTGAATACGCTTATCCTCGTTTTGCACTCGGGCAGCGGCAAGTGCGGTGTCGGCCTGATCTTTCTGGGTTTTGCGTTGCTGCTCCATCATCTTGATCTGCAACTCTTGTTGCTGCATCTGAACCAGCGGATCTTGAGCAACGGCTTGAGCTTGCTGCTGTGCAGCTTGAGCTTGGTGGATCTGGAGCACTTGTTGGGCTGCTTCTGCTATGTATCTAGCCATAGCTAATTCATCTTGTTCAGAAACCTGTTGTTCAGGTCCAGGTAACGGTGCGCCCACACGTTGCTCAATCTCTTGTCTGTATCGGTAGCCTAAATGCTCAGCAACGTGCGCCATCATCGCACCCTGCATCTGCTGCGCCATCGGGTTCTGCCCAACAATCTGCATGATGCTTGGGTCTTGCAAGAAGGTCATGTGTGCTGTGATGTGCGCCTGATGATCCTGATAAATAAACGCCTTGACCGGCACACCCTTGAGCACATTCATGTTCTCGGTTATGGGATCTTTGGGCTTCTGATCATCCGGCAGGGGTACAAGCTTGTCGGCGTTGGGAATACCCAACACATCAAGCATCTGCCTGTGAAGGCGGGGCATGTCGTATAACTGGGGCGCTCCCTGGGCTAACTGCAACGCAGCTTGATACTGCACCACTCGCTGAGCCATTGTCGAGGCGTTAGGGTCAGACACCGGAATAACTTCCACGATGTCATAGTCTTCAGCTTTAACTTGAGGTGTGCCATCCTGCGGTACGTAGCTATAGTCGGGTGAGGTGTATTCTTTGATGATTTCTTTGAGCAGCTTGAATTCTTCTTTCATCGCTGCATGGATGCGAGCCTGCACAGCACCCATCGTCTTTAGCTGCCTCTCCAACAAAGCCAGGGTCGTACCCACCGGAGCCTGACTCGACATATCGCTGATCTTCATATCAGCCATACCACCAAGCCTTCGCGCTTCTTCGGTGATTTGGTTTAATAGGGCAAGAAGAACTTGGCTCGGTTCTTTATAAGGCAGCGGTAGTATGTTGTCTCTGATCGCTCCCCCCGGCACATCCACATCACGCCATTCACCCGGAGCAATCGGGGTGTCATCCCCTTTGATCCTAAGCCCTCTGGACTTCAACCCGCCGGGAAGATTAGATAGTGAGCCTGCATCCACCAACTGACGGATCAGCATGGTGCCTGCTGTGGCATAGCCACCAATAATATGAATCAACCCAAAGCCATAAGCTCCAAAGCCGGGGATGTACATATAGTGTACAAAGTGCTGACGCTGACGTTTCTGGGGGTCGTCTTCTTTGTAGTTACGCCTTATGGCTAAGACTTTGTTAGTACTTTTGTCAATGGTGATAACGTAGGGCAGTGGCAATTCTTCCTCATACCCTGGTAAGTCATACTCAATATGCACCTCGCATATCTGATATCGCTCATCTTTAGTCTGCTCAACACCTTCTTTTTGGGCTTTGGCTTTCTCAATATCCGTCTGTGTGGCGTAAGGCTCCCCAAGATCAATATCACGGTAAAACCCACTAACTTGCAACCGCTTCACATCATTCTTAGTCTTACGCATGATGTGCGTAAGGCGATCTGTGCGTCTTATATTTGTTACACCATAGGGGAGGATGACATCCTCGGCAGGTACATAAAATGAAACTTGTCGCTCTAGCGACGGATCGTAGTACACCTTCTTAAACGACGAACCCGCCAGTGCCACACCCCACAGCGCACGTTCATGTTCTGAGCGATACTCAGGCATTTTGTCCGTTAACTGATAATTCATATCAGCTTTTACCCGTCTGCCTGCCTCTTCAATCTCAGGCGTAAACTGACCGATAATCTGTGTCTTTACGGGGCCAGCAGCGGGAAATGTCTCCATAATGGACTCGCTTTGAAAGCGAATCGCAGCTTCAGTAAGCAGCGTAGAGAACACACCACACGCACCATCCCAGGGCTCTGTTACCTCATCATATTTAAGCCCCAATACATCTAACCCTTTTACATAAGTATCAGCCCAATCTTTACGCCCCCCAAGATCAGTCTCAACCAACTCCATCACATCACTTGCAATTTTTTGCAAATCGCTTTCTTTCATATACTCGGCAAGGTTAGAATCAAACGCTTCTTCCTCTTCTTCTCCAGGCTCAATTTCAATCTCTACCCCACCCATATTAATTCTTACAGCCTCGGGGTCTTCGATCTCAATCTCAATAGCAGCTTCGTCGCCTGCCAACGCCTCAATGCCTTCGGGTGCGCTGTATAAACCTTTATCGATAGCCATATTTTGTCCTATCCTAAGTAATAACCGCGTTTCTGCCCACGAAAGCCACGGAAATATTGAATTTCATCAACTTCATCGGAAGGCAGCCGCAAAAACCCACCCTGCCTGAACCGCAGCAGCGCCATCGTGGTCGTATCGACCAAGTCATCATGGCTCATAAACGGGAACCCAGCAACTTCTTCAACGACTTCCTCAGCCCAGCGCGTTTCAGGCACCCACACCAACCCTTGCCTAATAATGTCAGCTACCGAATTAAGCCGGGCCAACTTATCACCTGTACCTCGGTGTGGGGTGTATTCATTAACCGGGATACCCATGCGCCTAAACTCTTGATAGAGCGCCGTACCAGAAACTTTTTTCTCAACAATAAACGCATCGGGTTCCCACTCTCGCCACTGCTCCATCGCAAGATCTTTAAGATCAGGAAACTCGACTCTTTTCTTGATCGCGTTAAGTAAGATAATGTGGTAGCCCTTCTCCTCCTCATTATTCCAAACCCCCCAAACAGTTATCGCGGTGTAGTCAGCGCGGTTATGTGTTTCTGCTGCGGCATCTAATGTGAGAATGATGTAGTCACAATCAGGTGGGTCTTCTTTCTTCCACACCTTCCACCACTCGCGCTTAACAACCGACGCTTCCTCTGCCGTGGGGTTTTGCTGATACTGCGCGTTCCACTGAAATACGGGCATCGACGCTTTCGTGCGGTGCAAGGCAGTAAGATCAAAAAACTCGGGCCAAAGGGATTTTTCGCCAGACTCGGTATCTAATATAGCGGGGAACTCAACGACTCTAAACTGATCTGCCAGTTCAGAGTTCGCCATATCCCTAGTCACCCGACCTGTCAGGTCGTCCATATGCCAGCGGGTTTGCACAATCGCCACCCGTCCTCCGGGCATCAGTCGGGTCCGCGCACCAAACGTATACCACTCATAAGCTTTTTCAAAGACATCAAAGTTGCCGTTGATGATGTCCTGTTCATTATGTGGGTCGTCAATTAAGAGCAGGTCAGCGCCACGACCAGCAAGAGCAGAGCCAACACCACAGGCAAAATACTCACCGCCAGCATTAGTATTCCATCGGCCCGCAGATTTAGAATCAGCCGCAAGATCAACCGTCGGAAAAATCTCTTTGTACGCATCACCTGCAATCAAATTCCTGACTTTCCTTCCAAAATCAACGGCAAGGTCCGTGGTGTGCGACACCATCAAGATTTTCTTATCAGGAAATTTTCCCAGAAACCATGCAGGAAAGTAAATAGAAACAAGCTGGCTTTTACCATGCCGGGGCGGGATGTTCACGCACACCCGATCCTCTAGTCCCAGCGCCGTTTTCATAAGCAAGTCAGCAAGAATCCTGTGATGTTTGCCAACCTTGTAATCCGGCTGCATGTGCTTACAGAATTCAATTAAATCGTTACGACAACTCGCTGCATGTTTACGTTTTGCCAGTTCATCAGCAATTTGCTCGATTTCTTCTTGCTCTTCGGGTGAAAAAGTGTGTAAGTTCTTCAAAAGAACGAGGATTTCCGCTTCAGTAAGCGTCGTTAGCCCCATTACTTACCCTTTTACACTCATTTCAACCGCTGATTCTTCGTTTTCTTCTTCTTTTACCCCCAAAATTTCTTTCACATCGATTACATCACCCCCTAAATCAACTTTTCCGTTGGCATCAAGGAGTTTTTGTAGCTTCTCGCGTAGTTTTGTTTCTAAATCTGAGGTCGAACGATGATTAATCGTCACTTCAGAGCGTTCTGTAAATAACCCAACGTCTGAAATTTTACCCAATAGTTCTAATGCGCGAATCCGAATCTTGGCGTCGGGGTGAATACTTTCTTTTATCAGCCTGTTTGTTACTAAACGACGCAGTTCCAACGCATTAGCTACGACTTGCTGCCCCCAAATATCCAAAATACCCCGCAACTCCAGCAATTCTTCGGGTTTATCCGGCAGTTGGGGTTGCACTTTGGCATCTGGCAGTGTTTGCGCGAGGGCATTAAGCGTTACTGAGGCGGCAGTTCTTGCCGACTTCTGCGTTTGAGGATCAGTTTTTATAGGAAGACCGTGTTCGACTAATAAAGCAGCGGTATTACATGCAGCCGTAGCCCGCTCTACAAGATCTTTGAACTGCACATCATCGTTTAACTCAATAAACGGCACTCCAAGGTCAGGGTGGCAGATCAGATTAGGTAGTGTTTCTTGTATAAGTTGGTTCATTGTTGTCGGGAAAGGTGGCACCGAAACAGATTTACGCACTTTATACAGTAATTATTTATTTTTGCAAGGAGGTTGGGACTCCTGACGGGGGGTGTTTCCTATAGAAGGGGGTCGCGGGAGGATTTGAAAAGTGAGGTAGTTATTCGTCCAGAATAGCAACACAGTTGGGCGCGATGGAACCACGTTAACCTTGGGGGTGTGCGGGTACGGTGGGGTCGCGGTTCTGACGATTTGCGTGGGCGTTGCTGGTTATACCGTATAACGTGCGCGGATCTGATACCAGTGCTATAAGTTCTAGAACCTATAAGTTATACGTATAACATGGGTTGGAATAAATAATCTAGTTAAATGTGGCAGAGTCTGACAAATAGGCGTTCAATACAAATTATCGGATGTCGAGCAATACTCGCTCTGCCCGATACTCTTGGAGCCAATACCATGTCACAAACTATCGTTTTTTCCACAAACACCAAAGCGCAATTCGCCAAAACCATTCCGGCTGCATGTTTAGCCCTTGATCTACTCGACAAGGCTAAGGCTAAGGTCGAATCAGTGTCTTGGGTTATGGTTGCAGATAGCCTTCGCAAAGATGGTTTTCTTTCAACGTCTTTCGCGCCAGCAAAAGACGCGCAAGGTAACACAATCGACAATCCAGCCCGTGTAGGGGTTCGGATTCTGATCGAGAGCAATTATCCCGAGGCAAGCAAAGCCTTAATCGCCAAGGACACCAAAACCTTGAACGAAAACCAAAAAGGCAAGCGTAGAGCATTAACGCAGCGTTGGACTGCGCTGTTAGCCAAGGTTACCGATGCAATGGCAAAGGCTGAGGGCAAAGAGGACGCAGCAAAAGCTAAGGCTGCGGAAGACGCAAAGTCTGACGACGACAAAGCTTTGGACATGATCAAAGCTTTGCTCTCGCACCTAACAGCCGAGGGCAAAACGTGGAAGGTCTGCCGACGCGACGACGCGGTACGCAGTCTGAAGATTGCTCAGGCTGCAATCGAAGGTGTCAAGCTTGCGACTAGCAAGTAAGGTCTAACCTGAGGGCTGTTATACGTATAACAGCCTTCGCCTTTTCGAGGGTTGAAATGGACAAGATAGATTGCTTTGTTATGGGTTTTATGGTTGCGATGTTAATCGTTGTAATCATGCTTACATGTTATGAGATGATCTGATTCTAAGGCCCGCTCCGGCGGGCTTTTTTTTTCGTCCTAATTTTTTGGATGGCAAGCTGCTAGCAGCTTGCCATTTTTTTCGCCCGTTGTCAACTGTTATACCGTATAACAAACCCTCTGAAACCAGTGACAGGGGGCGGCGGCGAGCATCTAGCAGCGGCGACGGCAGGGACTTCCCCAAACTTAAACACGCGATGAGATGTTATACCGTATAACATTCTCACTGAAACCAGTGATAGGTAGCAGCGGGGGGTGTCGGCATCAGACGAGGGGTAATGAGTCTAATGTAGTTTTGGTTCACATACTATCAATACCTCATACGCTTTACCACTAGCTACCACAATTAGCCACAATCTGCTGATTTCAAATTCTATCTAACTTTATGTTTATATATATATTTATATATACATTTATAATGAGTAATAAGTATGAGATTTTAGACCCCCAAAATATTTTTTTCCCCTCGACGTTGGTCGGAGAGTGCCCAAACCCCCCGAAAACCGAAAAAAGCTGGCGATACCTCAAAATCCGTACACTACCGGAAATACCATACTTCAAGGACTTGCGTATCTGCGACCCACGTACTACCACTACCTCCAATTCTTCCCCACTCTTTACCACGCTTTGCACCCACCTTTCCCCAAAAAATCTACTGCAAACATTACCTTCCAATATCATCCCATAACACCTCTTTGTAAACTCTCAGTAAAACTTTCAACCCCTTGACAAACGTTACAAACTGTGGTAAAATGGGGGTGTTGTACAAGCAGTTGAGAAGCAGTCGTTGGTGAGTAGTTGAGTACGCCGTAAGGTTATACGGTATAACACGGCTTTCATGAGATTTTTCTTAGGCGTTTTCCTTGTGTCGAGTTTGTTATACCGTATAACATTTCTTTTTATTTAATTTTTCTGGAGCCCCCACCATGACCACCATCTTTATCCACTGCCGCGATTGCGGCATGAAACTACGTAAGAAGAAGGACCGGCAAGTCGGTATCTGCTGGGATTGCCGTGAGGTCGCCGCTGTGAAAGCCCGCAAGGGTTGGTGCATCGTGCAGGAATACGGCAAGGGTCCGTATCAGTTAGTCACCGCTGCCGCTGCCCACACCACCCTAAAACAAACCAACCAGAAACAAGTGAGGACGTGAGATGAACGAGAACAGCGAAGAAACAGGCAAGTGGGTGCTGTTGCGCCACAGGAATTATGAGCCGATGGATGTTTACGGATTTTTTAACAGTGAAAAGGAGGCGATTGACTACGGTATGAAGTATGGGTTCGACCAGATGGGTGACGCGATGGAAGCGCACATGGTGCTCAACGCTCACTACAAGTACACAAGGAGGGAGCCGTGGGAATGAAGAAACACAAGGCAGTTGTTGAATTAAAAACACGAGACAACAGGACAGTTGTTTTGAGATTCCACAATCTAACATTCAGAGAGGCACATTCATTTTGCAAACTTTTTGATAGGTTTGACCACCTCCACAGCGATGCGGATCTGATCTTTCATGGGTGGTCGAAAATGGATCTCCCACTCATGGACGCAGTTGAAAAGGGGGTTTAATTAATATTTCGGTGCAAATTATCAACCTATTGACAAATGTGGTAAATAGTGGTAAACTATAGCTTGTTGTACAGTTTTGAAGTAGTAGGTAGTAAGCGGTATGTGAGAAGTTGTTATACCGTATAACATTTTGACCTTTATTTTTTCTTGGAGATTTTCAAATGGACGCAACACAAGCAATCAACGCAACACAAACTTTTATCCCACAAACCCAACCCGCACCTCTGGCTGCGCCGAGTGACATATCCGTACCGGATCTTGGACTGTCGTTTGTTTACGTGTCATTCAGTGCAGGTTACCCACCGTTCCGCAAGCTCGACAAAGATGTGAGCGAGGAGGTGGACGCAGCCAAGGGCGCCCGGACACGAGCAGGTAACTACCATAAAAAGCTTTTGGGTGATTGCCCAAGCTTTGATCAGATTGTCAAGTTCGTGGCTAATTCTCGTAACCGCATACATTATCGGCTCACAAAGCCGTGGGGTGATAATGGCTTGCGAGTGACAACCGCTGAGATATATCTGAATGAGTATATGCCCAAGATGAGTGCAGCCGAGGCCGAGTATCGGCAGATGGCGCACGAGTTCTTGGACGAGTACGACACGTTCGTGACGGCAGCAGCGTTCCAACTGCAAGATTTGTTTAACCGTGACGACTACCCTGCAAAAGAGGTTGTTGCCAAAAAATTTCATTGGACGGTTGCGCCATGCCCCGTAGCAGTTGCAGATGACTTTCGGATTCAGGCAGGGCGTGATGCGGTGAACCTGATCAAGTCTCACTATCAGAACCACTATGAAGGATGTATCAAGGACATGCAACAGGACAACTGGGAGCAGTTGCATACGGTGCTCACGAAGATGAGCGAGGGGTTGGTGTTCAGTGAGAGCGATAAGAAAACATTCAGAGATACGTTAGTAAGTAACGCCGTGGCAGCTTGCGATCTACTGAAAAGTTTCAATGTGTCGAAAGACCCTGCGCTTGAGGCAGCACGGCTCAAGCTTGAGGAAACGTTGTATGGGGTAACACCCGATGCGTTGCGTAAAGACTTGTACCTGCGGCACGAGGTCAAGTCGAAGGTGGACTCAATCCTGAAGGATATGGATTGGTAGGACCGGAGGATAAAACTGGGGACGAGAAGTTATACCGTATAACAAATTACTGTGTACTCAACATCCCCACATACTTTCACTATTTTATTTTTACTTTGATTTTTACTTGGAGCATCTCATGACTACGACATCCACAGCATCACAACTTTACACCCTCACATTACGTGAGGCGACCGAGATGATCAGTCTCAACGGGCACGAGGTGACTACCTTGGTGCGGGGTCCGATGGGTACGGGCAAGTCATCCATACTGAAATCCCTAGCCAAGCAGTACCCCGACTATGTGCCGTGCTACTTCGACGGCACCACTAAAGATCTTGGTGACATGATGTATCCAAAGATTGCACGGTTTGAGACAACGGGTAGGGACTACGCCACCTTCGTACCCAACGAGGAGTTCGGGTTACATACAGGCAAGCCTGTGATTCTCATGATCGACGAGATCGGTAAGATGTTTGCACCTGTGCGGAATGCTTGTATGCGTCTAATGGCAGAGCGCGTCATGGCTTCAACACATGTCCCCGGCATCATATTCTCAACCACAAATTTGTCATCAGAAAATCTTGGTGACGTGATCCTGCCTCACCAGAATGATCGCGTGACCGAGTTGGTTATATCAGGACCGACTAACGAGGAGTGGGTGGAGGACTTCGCAATCCCTAACGAGTTAGAGGCTAGCTTGATTAAGTGGGCTATCGATAACCCTCAGTTATTCCACAGTCCCGAGATGTACAAGGACTACAAGGACAACGAGTATATCCCCCACCCGAGCAGCCCCCACAAGCACCACTGCACACCTCGCTCGATGCACCGTGCGAATCATTGGCTCAGGATCAGGGACAAGATCTCATCCAAACAGCTTATGGCTGCGTTGATCGGCACGTTGGGTCCGAAGGGTGCTGCCGATTTGCATACGCATATCGCCATATCAGATCAGATGCCCACGCAAGCATCGATCAAAGCGGACCCGAGGAGTGCGATTATCCCACGCAGTGCAGCAGCGTGCCAGATGGTGGTGTACCGTGCGCTCACATCGATGAAGCTCGATATGATCGACCCGTGGATGGACTACATGCTCAGGCTTGAGCCTGAGCATCAGTCAGTGTTTGCTAATCAGGCGAAGCGCAACTCATACGCACATCGCCAGATGGTTATGACTAATCCAAAATTTGTTAAGTGGAGCGTGGCTAACAACTTCGCGTTCACCGCAGATAAGAAGTAAGGGATAGGAGAGGAACGTAATGGCCCCCACCACATGTAGAGACAGGATTACTAGCATGGCAGATGTGAGCGTAATTTTGCGAGACACCCTTGGTGGGGATGGTGTGTTCAGGGTGTTTCACTCCATGACACGAGGCGGGCGTGTAATCTGCCTTTCCCGCCGCCATAACCAAAAGTTATACCGTATAACAAATTAATTGGAGAATTAAGATGGAATTAGCCATAGGTAAACAACTTACCGCAGAACAGAGACTGATCAAAAGCGTCGGCAGTATTATGGCGAACGACGATTGGATTGCTATCAGTGCAGTGCTGATGGTCGGCAGACGCAGCGTGGACGAGGCCACAAAGACAGCGGCAACCGATGGACGCAACGAGAAGTATGGACGTGCGTTTGTGGATAGCTTGAGCGATCCCGAGTTGCGGTTCCTGATTCTGCACGAGGCATACCATAAGATGTATATGCACCTCACGACATGGAAGCACCTCTATGACATCGACCACAAGATCGCTAACCATGCGACAGACTATGTCATCAACATTCAGTTGATGGATGCCGACCCTAACGGGAAGTTTATTCAGATGCCCAAGTGCGGTTTGGTCGACGCACGATTCAGAAACATGTCAGCAGGTGAAGTGTTCAAGATCCTGGTGGACGAGAAGAAGAATGACGACGACGGTGATGGTGACGGTGGTGACGGGGCAGGTGACGGTGGTGACGGTCAGGGTGGTGAAGCGGATGATGGATTCGATGAACATGATTGGGACAATGCCGCTGACATGGGAGAGGAGGAGCAAGCAGATCTCAAGCGCGAGATCGAGACAGCAGTACGTCAGGGGTTGATGGCAGCGTCACGGCGTGGGTCGGGTGGGCTACGTGCGTTACAAGAATTGGTCGAGCCGAAGATTGATTGGCGAGCTGTGCTGCGAGACTTCGTCAAGTCGTTGATGTCCGGTAAAGAGTTTAGTACGTGGGCTAAACCGAATCGGCGGTATCTATCGCAAGGTATCTACATGCCTTCAGGTGTGAGTGAGAAGGTCGGTGATCTGGTGATAGGTATTGATACGTCAGGCAGTATCAGCGATATATATCTTAAAGCTTTCCTTTCGGAGGTGGCAGGGATATGTGCGATGGTCGCACCGACCCGAGTGCATGTGATGTACTGGGATACTAAAGTAGCAGCACACGAGATTTACTCAGGTGATAATGTTAAGAATCTAGTACACAGCACGAAACCTGCGGGCGGTGGTGGCACAGCACCTGCGTGTGTGGCTAACGAGTTAGCGGCTAAGAAGATCAAGCCCGAGGCGGTTGTGATGTTTACCGACGGTGAGATCAGTGGTAGTTGGGGTAATTGGTCTGCGCCTACGCTGTGGTGTATCACGTCGAAACATATCAAGTCGCCTGTTGGCAAGTCTGTGTATGTTGAAGTGTGATGTTTGTATTATTTAAAAGTTATACCGTATAACAACTTGGAGAGAATTATGTCTACTGTAAAATTAGATCCTGATAAGAACCCTTTACTACAAGCAGTCAATACATGTGACGCGCATGTCTTCGTGAAGGACACGTTAGCTGCACTGAGCGATAACAAGTGGAACGGTGCGCTGAGCAGCAGAGTCATTGATGGGTTTATCTTTGGCTATGAGATTTCCAAACTCATCAGATCGATTAAATCTTATTACCCGAGCATCAAGGTCATGGGTGCAGGTAATAAAAGATATTTAGATGAGGGTGGTTGGATGTACCACGATGCGTATCTTTACTACGACGATTGCCCGATCTCGATTGCGAAGATTGCGTTTGATGGTGGGGTAGGTAAAGCCTACCACTTTCGCTCGGGTCGGGTTGCTAACGAGCGTTATAAGAACAAGACATGGCAGAGTCAGTCACGGTATTACCAAGTAGATAGTGATGACCCGTTCAAGTTGGCTAAACGTATCAGTGCTTTTTGTGTACGCTTTCCAATGGAGGTGATTGCATTTACTTCCTTCACCACAATCAAGACCAAATCACGCGATGCGGTCCACACGGCAAGTTACGTAGCGGAGCAATTAGTTGCACCGCTACGTGACGCTAACGTGTTACAGCGTGAAGTTGAGAACCTTGTTAATCAGGGAGCTAAGTTTGTGACACCTGAGTTTATTAAGTTTGTCGAAGAGTTTCAGGAAGCCAAACAAGCGAAGATTCACGAGGTCAACCGTTCAGTGCCTGTTTATCTGGTACATGTTACGACATGGGGTGGTGTGCAGTATGCGGAGCTGCTGAGTATTCAAAACATCCGCGCCAACGAGCGTCCCGTTCCTGTTGGTACTGATCCGCTTGTGCGCCTACCTATGTCAGACATACCAGAAGATATTGTAGGCAAGTTGTCCGTGTTGATGGTCCTTGGTGTTGGAGAACACCTAAACACGGTGGGTATGCGGATCAGCGAAAACTATTTTTGGGTTGAACGTTGATGTATACACCTACGATACTTCGTTTCATGTTGTTTGATGATGGGCGGGTGGTTGATTGCATGTTACTGCAAGGGAACCAGAGTAGAAGTACGTACCTAGAACATATTACTCATGTAAGTCAGTTCCCCGTTGAGATACTGGAGAAGATTGCTGTATTGATGGTGCTCGACTTCAATGACCGTGGGTTGCGAGGTGGCGATGGCAACCATGTTCAAGGGGTCGGGCGACGTATTAGCGAATATACCTATTGGGTTGATTTGGAGGAAGATGATGGCATCTACATCGGAAGCGAAAATAAAGAAGAAGGTACGCGAGATCCTGAAAGTGGTTAGTGCGTACTACGTTATGCCTGTCACGGGGGGCTACGGGAATTCGGGCGTACCGGATTTCATTGTGTGTATCCGAGGCAGGTTTGTCGGTATCGAATGCAAGGCCGGGAAGGGGGTGCCTACTGCCTTGCAGTTAAAAAATATAGACCAGATCCACGACGCAGGTGGTGTTGCGTTTGTAGTTAACGAAACCAATGTAGATCAATTAGCAACCGTATTGGAGAGTATGAAATGAACGTAGAACAAGTTAAACCGAGAAGGAAACGTAAGCTTATAAAGAAAACCGAAATTAAACGTATGATCGCTATGCGTAAGGCGGGTATAACCGTGGCAAAGATCGCTGCCGAGACAGGACGTGCGATGTCCTCGGTGTGGCGTGTGTTGCAGGTTGCCAAAAAAGACAACAAAGAAAATGTTATACCGTATAACATTTTGTTCGACGCGCCTGCTGCTATGAAACCAGTGACCCAAGAAAAAGAGGCGGGGTGGCTTCAACGTATGGCAATTTCTTTTTGTAAGTTTCTTGGCGTGACAGGTGATATGTATGGAAGAAATTAAGCTAACCCCGCTACAACTCAAGGTGCTCAAGTACGTAAAGAAACGAGTGACTCCACCTACGACAACCGAAGTTGCACTGCAAACATCGATGTCAAAAACGAGGGCACACGTCATTCTTACAAGGCTTGTGAGATATGGGTACCTAGAAAGAATAAGCCGATTAAAACTTGTTGCAGAAAGACGTTATAGGAGTAAACCATGCACATCAAAACAACAAGCGAAAGCACAAACGTACTAGAAACATTCAAACGGCAGTGGCGACTTCTTAAACAACCTTATCCGTGGAAAGACCCCAAGGTACTTGCCGAACGTCGGAGAATAGCTGCCCTTGATCGGGCAAGGATTGACCTGCGACTGAGCGGTGAGGTTGAATAGCAGATAACGATATATAAATTTTACTTGGAGAATGATGATGGAAATGGAAAGCATTCAGCGGTTGACTAAAGATCTTAAAGCCGCAGCAGTGAAGTTAACTGACCACGAGGCTCGGTTTCTGGTGGACTATTACTATATAGCCCAAGAGGATCGCAAGCGGTCCAACAATCAAGTCTTATCGCTTGAGAAAAACCAAGAACCCAATGCTGTGGTGGGGTGGCTTGCTAGCCAAGCCGAAACCCTTGAAGGGCAAGTGAAGCGAGCGTTAGATGCTTACACCGACGGACATGTTATGGGTGCATGGATGCGGCAGATTGTCGGCATCGGTCCTGTTATCAGCGCGGGGTTGCTCGCACACATCGACATTACCAAGGCACCCACAGCGGGTCACATCTGGAGGTATGCAGGGCTTGATCCTACGAGCAGGTGGGCAGGTAAGAAAGGTGCTGAGGATTTTGTGGCTGAGCACGGTATCAACGTTGAGTTGGCATCGCAAATGTTTGGTATGAACGAAGAAACTATTAAACGAATGGCTACTAACGACAAAGGCAAAATTACGGAAACAAGTTTTACAAAAGCTTTGAAGCGTCGTCCTTGGAATTCAAGTTTGAAGACTTTGTGCTGGAAGGTCGGGCAATCATTCATGAAGTTTTCAGGACGTGATGATTGTTACTACGGCAAGATCTATAAAGAACGTAAGGCGTATGAGGTCGCTCGCAACGAGCGGGGCGATAACAAAGAATTAGCAGCGTCGCTGTTACCAAAATTCAAAAAGAGCACCGATGCGTATGGGTACTTGAAGAGTGGTGTGCTGCCCCCTGCACAGATTGACGCACGGGCTAGACGTTATGCCGTTAAGCTTTTCTTATCTCATCTGCACGGTGCATGGTATGAGGCTCACTACGGTACAAAGCCCCCGCTGCCTTACCCAATCGCACACTTAGGCCATGCTCATTTCATACCTTCACCTGTTTAACCAAGGTCACGGAGAGAACCAAAAGAATTGAGTGAGTCAGCGTAAAAGAGAGAACCATTCCCAACGAACGAGTCATGCACGATGAGAGAACCAACTGACGTAAACGAGTCACGAAAGGAGAGAGAACCATTTCAAAGAAACGAGTCATACATATTAAGAGAACCGTGGGTCGAGAACGAGTCAAAGAACCCGAGAGAACCAACTCACCCGAACGAGTCACGAACTACGAGAGAACCACATATGAAGAACGAGTCAAAAATTGTGAGAGAACCAGATCCGCTGAACGAGTCAAGGAGGAAAAGAGAACCACGGACGAAGAACGAGTCAATGATGCAAAGAGAACCACAAACCACGAACGAGTCATACGAGGTAAGAGAACCACCGGCAAGAAACGAGTCAGTTCGCTGAAGAGAACCATGACCTATGAACGAGTCACCACCTTAAAGAGAACCACGAGCAGCGAACGAGTCAAAAATTGTGAGAGAACCAGATCCGCTGAACGAGTCAGATCCAGCAAGAGAACCACAAAACAAGAACGAGTCACTACCTTGAAGAGAACCAACCCGTAATAACGAATCAAATATCGGAACAGAACCAACTGGCAAGAATGAGTCACATGCGTGGAGAGAACCACACGAGTTAAACGAGTCAAAACCCGGAAGAGAACCACGTCGATAGAACGAGTCAAGAGGATGAAGAGCGCCACATACCTGAAACGAGTCACGACAGTTAATAGAAACAAGCGCATCAAACGAGTCACGAATTATGAGAGAACCATAAAGCGCCAACGAATCAGGAAAATTGAGAGAGCCGTGTGTACTGAATGAGTCATTAGAAGGAAGAGAACCATGCGGACAAAACGAGTCATGAGTCGCAAGAGAACCACACATGGAGAACGTTTTATAACAAGGAGTAAGCGATGAATGAGTTGGATAAAACCCGTGATGAGTTTGCCAAAGCTGCTATCACAGGAATACTTGCAGGGCGTTGGGGGCAGATGCCCCACAGAAAACCAGAGGAAGCATTTGCAGATTTTGCTTACCGAGTAGCAGACGAGATGATTAAACGGAGAGAACAAGATGTCGTTGATGAATCAAAATAAACCCGCAGAAACTGAAACACAACCTATATTTATATTGCGTGGGATGACGTTCTTACCCCATTACAGTTTTAAACATACATGGGTAGGGCCGGGGCATTGGACAAAACGGGTGGAATACACGACTACTGAATTAGCTGCACTAGGCGCACGTCTTACGACGATGCAGTTATGGAAAAGACATTGGACGAATGAGGTGAAGGGATGGAAGATTTTATAACTTGGATTAGTGTGTTCCTTGTGGGCTACTTGCTTGGTGTGCTCAAAGGAAGACGGAGTATTGTGCGCGAAGCACAAGCGTTAGTGGCTGAAGCCATCTTGGAGATTAGAAAAGGGTACAAGGTATGAACGACCCCGTTAACCACCCCAAGCATTACACCGAGCATCCGAGCGGTGTGGAGTGCATCGAGATCACCGAGCACTTTAATTTCAATAAAGGTAACGCTATAAAATATATCTGGCGCAGTGCGGATAAAGGTAAGGAGGTCGAAGATCTACGCAAAGCACGTTGGTATATCGACCGTGAGATTGCACGGATATTAAACAATGATGAACCTCCCTTCATGAAGAGGAGTGAGGAATGAGCCCCGACTATAAGTTCGCCATGCTTGCCGCATGGCTTGAGGGCTACTCCGAGGGCTTGCCTGATTACTGCATAACAGAAAAATTCAAAATAAAGGAGGCAGCAGAACTGCTGATGGAAGTATATGAGCAGCGTACCAAAGGCAATGACAATTGGAGAGGTAGAGAAGGAGATAGAGCATGAGCGGGGATCATAACGAAGAACTGCACCTCAAAGCCGCAGCGTACGCTAATAAACGTAAGAAGGCGTACTTGGACTATGTGAAAAAAGGCTTGGCAGAAAAACTAAGCGAAGAGATGCTCAGCTGGATCTGGGTAGCACACTATGAGGGCTACAGAGATGGTATGAAAGGGGGGAACCATGATCATTGAACAGATAAGGGTTCGGATTATGTCTGAAGCCTACGACTTAGCGGACCGAGGCGACCACGAGGGATACAACGCGGTCAAAGTGATGTGCAGTGAGGTTTTGGAATTAATAGCCGCTGCCGTTGCTGCCGAGCGTGAGGCGTGTGCGAAGTTGGTTGAGGCTGATGGACTGGCTCGTGGTAGCGAAGGACTGGTGCTGATTAAAGCGGCTGGGAGAATCCGAGCAAGGGGTGAGCAATGAACCGCGAAG
>Ga0194130_10004208_pt1 | contig 18522 bp, 11 predicted proteins | sample TA2KigsurfametaG_FD_160084 | JGI IMG/M metagenome (GOLD analysis project Ga0194130, IMG submission 160084) | Freshwater microbial communities from Lake Tanganyika, Tanzania - TA2015050 Kigoma 12 surface | ecosystem: Environmental > Aquatic > Freshwater > Lake | place: Tanzania: Lake Tanganyika... | reverse complement strand
CACAATTGAACGGATTAGCGCTGTTTCATCACTTGAGCATATCCCTGACGACAAAGCAGTCGGGCGAGAAATAGCGCGCGTTCTCAGAGATGACGGGCTGGCGGTGATGACGTTACCATTCACCAGTACTGAACGTACAAGCTTTTTTGCGGGGGTACGCAACTTTGCCAAAGTCGCCAAAAACACGTTCGATCAGGTCGGCAAAAGTGGATCATTCTTTCGCTTTTATACCGACGATGACATCAAACAGACCTATCTAGACCCAGCCAACGCCATTGTGACAGCGCGTCATGCATTTGGGAGAAGTATCCTGAATGGGCGCTACCACGAAACAAAACTCACGAAATGGTGGCGGGTATTCATAATCAAAGATATGGTGCTTGCGTGGATTATTCACCCGCTTGAAGAGGCATTTGACGGCAGTGACCCACTGTATGTGATGTTGGCATACAAAAAGGGCAAGAAAACGCCTCAGGAGTAAGGTGCATGCGACTGTTGTATTGTTTGCCACGGTATGATGAACATGCACTGGGCAATCAAATTCACACAGAAGTGATTCAACACTGGCGCAATCTCGGCCATGAAGTCGAGATTGCGACTATTTCATCGGCATCGCGTCGACCAACCATGAAACGTGTGGGCGAAACGGTCGTACACTACTTACCGACACGTCCTTCTAGCGTAATTGCACTTGGCAACAAATTGGCTGAGCCGGTAACAGGCTACCCATACCTCGTTGGCGCAATATCCAGCTTTTGTACGTTTTTTCAAACACAACCCGGATACGACGTCATTCACGTGGAAACGGCGTTTCCATTGGGCGTTGCCGTTGCGTTCACCAAGCCACATCAAAGCAAACTCGCCATCACACTCCCTGGTGCTGACATCATGCGAGTCGAGGCATTTGACTACGGATATGCACGATATCGATTGGTGCGTCTTCTGATTCGATGGACATTACAGCAAGCGGATTATGTGCGAGCAGACTCACGGCAAATTGCACAGGTAGCACGCACGTACGGAGTATCAGACCACAAATTACGTGCTATTCCTTATAACATAACCGATCATTCATTTGTTGATGCACACAGTAACATCAACGCATACCGCACGCAGGCGCGACAGCTACTGATAGACAAACATCAACTTACCGACGATGCACGTATCATCCTAAGTCTGAACCGTCTACATCCATTCAAAGGCATTGAATACCTCGTAGAAGCACTGCCAGCGATACTCTCCTGCGGTTATGATGCCCATGCATTAATTGTTGGTCCAAATCGCACAACTCCTAAGCATGGCGATTATGGTGCGTACCTACAAAAACGTGCTATCGAATTAGGCATCGCAGATCGTGTTCATCTGGTTGGAGCGATCCCACACATAGAAGCACGCGATTACCTTGCCGGCGCAGATGTGACCGTAGTGCCATCTATCGCAGAATCATTTAGTCGTGTCGTCATTGAGTCAGCAGCCGTGGGCACGCCACCAGTCGTAACACGCACAACCGGGGCTAGTGATTATGTGCGTGACGCATCCTGCGGGGCTGTAGTCAATCCGCAAGATGCACATTCACTTGCAGAGGGAGTGTGCTCGGCCATATCTGCTCACGGTGAACTCTCATCACGATGCATACCTTTTGCTCAGGCGTTTCGTAGCGCTGCCATCGCTCAAGAGCTGATTGAGATCTACCAATCATTATGACAAATCACACACCTTCAATCTGTTATGTCGCGTACCCAACGAGTCTCACCTTGGGTTCAGCCAATGCGGTACAGACGTATTCCACACTCCGCGAACTTCGCGCACAGCATGCCGCGCTTCAAATCATCATTCCCCGTATGACCAAAGAGGTGAATCCTTTTGACGAGCTGGGGGTCACATACATCCCACGCATTGGCATTGGGCGTCTGTCGCGCCTCTACCGATCAACACTCTGGTACTATCTAGAGCGAAGTGTCTTTGCCTGGATAGTACTCATCATGCTCTGCTGGCAAAAACGACAGGGGCAGCACACGGATATCATTTTTGTACGTGAAGTGATTTGTAGCTACTGGTTCAGTAAGTTTGCGCCATCACTCATACGCGCCAAAGTGGTATACGAAATTCATCATCTTGAGCAAACAAATCACTCCCGCCCAAAAGAATCGTGGGCAGATTCGCTCGTTGTTACCATTGACGACGTGACCGTCAAGCAACCGAGTCGCATCGTCTCTCTGACCCAGACGTTCAAAGACCTGCTTGTCCGGCAACAATGGCGCACAGCAGATTGCATTGATGTACTCCCAGATGCATATAACGATGCCATTTACCAACCTCAGAATCAACAAGATGTACGTGAACGACTGCATATTCCACCCCATATCACGCTGATTTGTTATGCGGGATTGACATTTGCCTATCGGCGACTCGATCTACTTGTCTCTGCGTTTGCAGCGCTTTCTGAAGAGGTACGCAACACGAGTGCTATTTACTTTGTGGGTGGGCGACCACAAGAAATCGCGGAACTTAAAGCGCAGTGCGAACGTCTTGATATTGTGGAACACGTGGTGTTCGTAGGCGTGGTGAACCAACGCACCGTGGCTGAGTATTTGGCTGCAAGCGACATACTTGCTATACCCGATACCGTGACCGATGAAACCGCTTCACCACTCAAACTCTTTGAATATATGGCAATGCAACGGGCTGTGGTGTGCCCGAAAATGCCCGCACTGCATGAAATCGTGGGAGATGACGGTGCGTTTACGTTTGAACGTGGCAATCAATCTGATCTCACACGTGCGTTACACACGCTCATCAGTGACCCACATCTTCGCCAACTGTTTGGCATGCGTGCGAGTCACATCGTTGCACCACACACGTATGCAGCACGGGCGCGTGCACTTGTTTCCATTTGCACGCACGCATATCAAGAGGCCGTATGAACAATTACACCCAACGCGCATCTCACATCGTTGAAACATATCACCAGCGCAATCCTGAGAGCAAACCAGAGTACTTTCGGTACCATCGCTATCGTTTCACGGCAGTACTTGCACAGGTTCTCACATTACCGGGTAAACGCGTACTCGAGATCGGGGTGAATCCTGGTCATTTTACCGAAATGCTCGTTGATGCCGGTTATGAGGTCAGCGGTACCGATTTGTTCCCTGAACATCGCGCAGACGTCTGGCAGCGATTGGGCGTAGAGGTACGGCGTTGGAACATTGACAACGAACCTTCACCATACGACGAAGCGGCGTTCGATATTATCGTGTTTTCGGAAGTCATAGAACATCTTGCCAATCCACCGCTCGAGGCGCTTGAACTCTTTCATACGATGTTGAAGCCAAACGGTCATCTGATTATCACCACACCGAATCAGTTTTATTTCAAAAGTCGTATGCGTACACTTTTCGATGTTTTGTTCTGGCAGCCATTTGATCACACCGACGAATTTAATCGCTGGGCTCAGTTGAGAAGTGAAGCACGCTATTACACACATAGTCGTCTCTTTACCATTCCACAACTCATGTGGATGGCCAATGAGAGCGCATATACGGTCGCTCAGCATTCGTACCACAGTGCTTATGAATGGGTCGGTCTTGAGTGGCCAAGAGTTCTCAAAGTGCCGCATCGCTGGATCGTCAAAGCATTCATTGCAGTGGTTTCAGCCATATTCCCTGGCGCACGATCGATGATCATGATTGTAATGAAGAAGAATTCATAGGAATATAAGCATTTCTTCTCTGATTTCACTGAGTTATCAGTCTATGATAAGTTGATGGTTAGGTGTATACTATATATTGTCATACTATAATACGTGTAATCAACATAGTTAAAGGCAGTTGTATGAATCGGAAATACTACATCCTTTTTTGGGTAGCGATTATGTGCTTTTCGATGTTACTTGTGCCAGCAAACAAGGCAGAAGCGTCGTTAGGTAACATCGTCACTACATGCCGTGTCTACCAACGATACGGTCATACAGTATCAGCAGCAAATCACCCAAATGGGTTGATTTATGTAGCCGTCAGTGATGCAGACGGCACTGGCGAAACATTTATTCGCAACCGCGCGCGCATGGTTGTACGTGCCGTTAATCCACTTGCAGTAAAGCATGGTGGTGACTGTTCGGACACACAATTCCGCAGTACTGAATATACCGATACAGACAGCTATACTTCGTATCACGTGTTAGTCACTCCAACGATTGCACGAAGTGATGCAGCAGGAAATGTATACATCGGCAAAATCACTCGCGACGGTTTTCGTTTGCTTTTCATACCTGCTTCAGCGCCCAAAAGCAACCCCTATGCAGGTATGAAGATTACCACGGTGACTGGTTTATCCGGTCCACTCTTCACCATGGGTGGTATGGCGGTCACGAATCAGCACGTGTTGATGGGCACTGTGGCATATCAAGATGGTAAAGAACTCTATGGCTACTACAGCGTGATCACGAACGCACAGGCTGAAACTGGTGGCACCATTTCGGGGAACTGGCAGCTCATATCAAATCAACCAGTCTATGGCCCTCAGTACTCTGCCATCGACTCGTTTGCAGGCCTTCCTAACGGGCGTTTTTTCATTGGTGGTTCATTTAAACACTCAGGTCCCGCATTCATTGCGCTCGGCGGATTTTTAAACCCTTCGACACTAACAATCACCGGCATCAACGGATCAATGGGCAAGCTTGACCCGTTCCCATGTAACCGATCGATGTTGGGAATCGTCCCATTCGGGTGCTTTTATCCATCCGCTCAAATGGGAGACAACGGTAAGTTGTATGTGTCGTTTGGTTCTGGTGAAAACACAAATTCTGGCAGTAGTATTCGATACAACTTCATTACTCAGTACGATTTCACACGGAACCGATGGGAAAACATCGGTGGCGCGCCCGCACCAGCGCAAATAACCAGAATTCCGCAATTTAGTGGGACGCAAGCAAGTGGTCTCGGTAAATTCATTGATTCAACCGGTAAAATTTACGCGGCCGGTACAAACTACGTATCCGGCCCTCTCACACTCGCAGCCTATGAGAATGGCGCATGGAACAATCGCGGATTTAATATACCTCAAATCGAATTCGGCAAACCACAACTGCTCGTGTCTCCATTCAGTGGTGGGCTCCGATTGAGCGTCTTTTATGTGTCACTCACCGATGGAGATGTGTACTGGACAACCTACACATCAACCTTCTCGGACGCAAGTTGTGAAGCATCAGTATCTCTGGAAAATGGTGCAACAGCGGTAAGCGGAACATCAGTTCTTGGTAGTATTTCTATGTCGAGTGACTGTACTGCTACTAAGTACGTTGCTCGTGTAACGCGTACGTCCGCAAAACCGACGACAGATCCAAGTGGAGCAGAATTCAAGCGTTTCACTCTCGCGAACCCGGTGTTCACCGTCGGCGGGCTTGCGGTGAACACGACCAATTTCGTCCATGTACGCTTATATGACAATTCAAATCAACCAATAAGTTCGTGGATCACTAATCGCATGATTTCCGACACCAGCAGCACCGTCGGTGTGGATGCCACACTCCGTAGCCAACAGAGCACCCCTAATTTCCTTGATTTATCGACAGAACAGGGTTCTTCGTTTGCAGATGAACTCTACACACGAAGCTTGGATGCACAATTCACGATTACCGGAATCACCGATCTTTCAGGACTTTCGACCTTCCAATTTTCAGGGTCAAACGAACGCACATACGTCAACAGTATGTTAAATCAGCCGATTCGTGTCTTTTTACAACAAACAGGCACAGCGAATCAAGTTGGCACAACAGTTCGTCTGACTGACCATGCAGGTAACTTCGAAGATCGCGCAATGACGTTGATTTACGATGTCGAGCCCCCGACCGTGGCGGCTCCGCCAACGCTGTCATTCACGCCGAGCTATGCCGAGTCGTTCGAAGGTGAATTCACGTTGACAGGTGGAACAATTACTGACAACTTGTACACAGGCGGCTATTGGGGTGTATGGGTTGCCAGCGAAAAGGTCACTGGTCCTGCAGATGATACCAAGAGCACTTTGAAATGGGGTGCTGTGGAAGTGACAGGCGGCAAATTTGACTGGAATTTGCTGAACGGCCTTGATGAACTTACGGCTAGCGGTAATTATCGCATCTACGTGAAGTTCCTTGATGGTGCCGGCAACCCAAGCACTACCAGCATCAATGAGGAATTCACAGTCACGTACACCGATGCTAATTTTGAACTATATGCGCCATACATTACTGTCCAGCGATAGGTAATCATCATGCGGGAACGGTTTCGTTATCTACGGTCATTCGACGCCGGGCACTTGTTGCTCGGCGTCCTATTCATGCTCTCGTTAGTTGTGGCATTCCCACGTGTTTATGCGACTGACGAGGTGCAGTATTATGCATGGCTACGGTCGGTGTGGTTCGATCAAGACATTGATTTTGCGAACGAATACACAACTTTTGCGCAACTCAATCCCAACTCTGGCATCGAAAAAAGCATTCTCATGCCCGATCGTATTCGCGAAAAAACAGGACTGTATGGGAACATCGCACCAGTTGGGTCTGCAATATTGTGGGCACCATGGTTTATAGCTACCGATTTGGTGTTGCGACTGCTCCATGCGCTCGAGATTGGCTTGTCCACACCAGCGGACGGCTTTAGTTGGCCATATCAACGTGCAATCAGCTACGCATCGGCGCTCTACGGATTCTTCGGATTACTCATTTGCTACGCATTGTCTCGCAAATGGTTAACGGCGTTCAGTGCGAGTCTGGCAACGTTGGGCATATGGTTAGCCACACCGCTCGTGTACTACATGACAATCCAGATGCCATTCGCTCACGCAAATGGGTTTTTCGTGACATCTGCGTTTATATATTGCTGGATAAAAACCCTCGATCAACCTTGTGCAACTCGCTGGTGGATGCTACTAGGCATCTGTGCAGGAGGAATGTTCCTTGTTCGCGAACAGTTAATTCTTTTTGGCATACTACCGGCATACAGCGTTGTGATGCATGTTGTGAGCGCGCTGCGTAAGCACGAGGTGACAGCCGATTGGCCCATGATGAAGTGCTGGCTGCTCGCACTTTTGTGTGCCATCATTATGTTGACTCCCCAGATTGCGGCGTATTGGTTTGTGAATGGAGAACCGCAACCTGCTGGCGAAGTATCTGGCAAATTAAACCTCTGCAGTCCACATGCAATTGACACACTCATTGATTTTGATACCCGACCTGAAGCACTTTGTGGCATACAAAACTCACCAGTGTCAATACAACCATTCAGTCGTGGGGCATTTGTCTGGAGCCCAATCCTAATGTTTGCCACAGTCGGATTAGTCGCCTTTACACGGCGCTATCCGATTTACGGGGTACCACTCCTTTTGGCGTTCGTCCTACAAGTTTGGATCAATGGTGCTTTTGGTACGACGTGGCATCTTACTGGCGCATTTGGCTTTCGCAGGCTGGTTGAATGCTCACCGCTGTTTATTTTTGGTCTTGGGTACCTCATCATGCAACTTGAACAACGCGTGCAACGCAACATTCTTGTCGTACTCGTATGCGCATTGATTCTGTGGAATATGGGACTGATTGTCAATGCAACCGTCTTTAATGCTGATACTAATCTACGTAAAGGAATCACATGGCCAGATATCCTGTATTGGCAGCTAGAACTACCTCAGAAACTATGGGAAAAAGGCACTGAAATATTCGATCGATGTCGATATATAAAAAACAGCTGTTAACTTGCAACTGCGACATCCACATGCTACGATATAGGCAGGGGCCGGTAGCTCAACGGCAGAGCACGTCGCTCATAACGACTTGGTTACTGGTTCGAATCCAGTCCGGCCCACCACTATGCGATAACGTCATGTAAATACGACTTGAGAAGAAGCAAAGCCTGTCGAATATCTCGACAGGCTTCAGCAATGAGTGCGCCGTCTGCCAACGATAATGACCGCGTCCGAATACCCGGTTGATACTGTTTTAGGAGGATGTCGAGATAAAATACCACGTCCTCACATGCGCTCATGGCGTGCGGCAACGCCTGATGCGCTGATACTTGGTGAGCACGTTGTAACTGTTGGTGTAACCAGCGTATGCGCCAATCGAATGCCGCAAGTATGCGTACGACGTTTTCGGAAACAATTGCTAGTGGCGCTGCTGTTTCGGCTGAGAATGCAGCCACAGCGAACGCATCAACGCCTATATGCCAAACTTGCCAATCGCGGATTGGATGCCCTGGCGTATCAAACGCTACAGACGATGTGGAGAATAACAACTCATACGTCCATTCTACATGCTCGTACGGCTTAACTATGTCGCGAGCGCAGATATCGCACGTCACGCACTGAATACCGCCAGGAGTTCTAAGCGTAGCGGGGTCAACGACATCGACATGATCCGCACCGCGTTGTATCTTCATTACACCGTTTTGAAATGAGTGAACCAGTGCGAACTGGCGACCGGCAATCCCATAGACTCCGACCAATTCACCAGAGTCTATCGCTGAATTGATGTGCGACGCAAGTGCCTCATCAATGCCTGCATGCCATGTCAATGACACCTGTACCCCCAACTGTCGAAGCCGCAAAAGTTGTCGTTGGCGCAACGAGCGTAACGCAGAAACCGGTTGCTTAACCATGCGTGGATGTACATCAATGGTACTCGGATCCCACCACTCCTCACTCATGACATACAACGCAGAAGTTCCTAATGTGTCAATTACATCAGCCGGTTGAAGCATAGGCGATACTCGATTCACGAGCATCGCCACAAATGTGCTCCACTGATCCGCATCGAGAAGTTGCTGTTGCATCAACACACCGTGATAACACCGAATCGACTAGGTATATGAAAATCAACAGGAACACGCAGCGTAGGAGACCATGCGCTTGTCTCAACGACTCCCGTAGCTCGAACCCGTTCTATGCGATAAAAGTTCGCGCGCCAAACGCCTTTTCCTGAATCACGACCAAAGATTTGCCAAGGCAACGCCCACACGCAACGCCAGCCCGAAGCATCGGTACGCGTCCAACTGAACCACTGTGGATCCCAACTCAAATCAAGCGACATCGTACTACGATGTTCGTCGGGATTATGGATGATCCCATCAAAATGTGCATTTAGGGGATTCGACTGCAATTCAAAATAACGCGTTGGGGATTCGTGACCTGGTGCAATGAAAAGTTCAACTACTTCTTCGGTATAGAGCGGCGTGTCATGCTCAGAGAGCGTTGACCACACGTCCGCATCCGCACAGTCATACTTAATCCACAAAAAATGTGGCGTCGCAATCAGGCGAACTGTTGTGGCGAACTGTTGGGGTGACGCATCAAGTGCATTACTCAAAATAAGTTGTGTTGACGATCCACGCCAATCTGCATCAAGCACCGATGAATCGCACATAAGCCATGGATATGACACTTCAGACAAGGTTAATGCATACGGAACATCTGCCATGTTTACCACCGCTTTCCACGTGCAACGACCGAAATAGGTCGACAATCATCAATTCCATAGTCACACAGATAGAGCTCATCCGATAGATTCACGGTAGTACATACATGGATGGGACGTAGTGCAATTCGTGTACCGATAAGCAGGTCAACCCCTTCAGCAAGCGCAAGTACACCGTGCTCTTCGGACATGCGCACCAGAGTAGCATCATAATCGACTGCAGTTGCATACCCCTTTAAATTCATGCGTTCAAAGTTGACATCACCACTGAATGTCTTCGAACCAGCGTCTACTGTGGCAGTACGTGCATCTGGCCGACTAATCACTGTACACAGTATGGACAGTGCAACTTGGCTTGGTGTACACGATTGAGCATGTATCTGCATATCATCGCCGAACACATAGGTACCAGGACGGATTTCGGTTACCCCTGGCACGGTGGCAGCTGATAAACCGGTGGGTGTTGAACCAACACTCACCGCATGTACTGCTATACCACGCTGGCGTATTTGGTCAGCGATTTGCACGAGTAGTGTTGCTTCTTCGATACCTAGATCGTGTGGGTGACGACCATTTGACCCAGCAAACCACGCACCGCGGTATGTGAACAAGCCGTCAAACACGAGATGTGGCGACTGAACGACAGCATCCACTAGAAGGTTGACGTGATCTGGATGAACACCACAGCGATGGAGTCCTGAATCCACTTCAACACGCACATGCAGCTCTACGTTGATTTCTGCGGCTGCAGCAGAAAGCTGTGCAACGCCATGAAGACTATCAACTGCGACTATCAGACGTGATCGTTGTGCAAGTCGTGCCGCATGCCGACATTTGTCGATACCGATTATTGGGTATGCCACAAAGACATCATCGAAACCAGCATCAATGAAGCATTCAGCTTCACTGAGCTTTGCTGATGTTATACCACGGGCACCGGCGGCGCGTTGTTTTTGTGCAATTTCTATGGTCTTGTGTGTTTTGATGTGCGGACGAAGCGCAACGCCATGCTGATTCACATGCGATTGCCAACGTGCAATGTTTGCATCTAATCGTTGTTCATCGATGATGAGTGCTGGTGTAGATACGAGTGAAATATGCATATTCGCTCACGTACTATCAGAGTATTCCTGATTATACGCACAATTCTCATACTCAAGCCAATTCTGCATGGTATCATACGGATGATTATGCTACTGCATCACAGAGAGAAATCAATGACCAATCCAAATGTACGCATGGTGACTTGTGCAAAACTCGGCAAAGAGTTGCCTGGTTTGAAAGCACCACCGTTTCCCGGAGTTTTAGGATCTCGCATTTATCAAGAAGTCTCGCAGCAGGCATGGGCCATGTGGCCAGAACAAGAGCGTATCTTGATTAACCACTATGGGCTATCGCTTGTTGATCCACAAGCGCAGAAGGTACTGATGCAGGCCATGGACACATTCTTCTTCGGTGAAGGAGCCCAACTGCCTCCCGAATGGACACCAGAAAACAAATAGTCATCAAGGGCTCTCCGGGCGTATCAGCGTAGCCGTCGGCACCGGTACTTGTGTGGCAATGGCAGTTGCCGTAGGTATAGGCAATCGAGCCGTTGGAATTGGAGTCGCTACTCCCGGGATTCGCGGATACGCCTGCATACTCCACAATTGGTTGACTGCGACCGGTGCCGCAATATCAGGGTTGTTGGTGACACCGAGCTGCGCGTTCTCGTTTTGCCCCCAACACCACACCTCGCCATTTTGTGCAGTGATGACGCAGCTTCTGTTGCCACCAGCAGCAATTTGAAGGACTTGCCCATCAATCTGAATTGACGTCCGATTGTCGGGCAAAGTCACGGGTTCTGTTACTTCGCCTACGCCGAGTTGTCCATGTTCATTGCTGCCCCAACACACAACCGAAGTACCATTAAACGCACACGTATGCGCGCTGCCTAGGGCTATTTGTTGGATGTTATCTACGCCTTGCACTTCAACAAATGCAGAATCGGATGACTGACTGCCTAGTTGGCCAGCCCCATTGCTCCCCCAACAATACACTCTTCCCTGCGAAGAAAGTGCGCAGGTATGATCATCTCCAGCACTTATTTGGATGATGTTGGCGACATTTTGTACGACAGATGGTGTGGCAGATTGTTCACCAACAAAGCCACCGAGTTGTAGCTGATTGTTCCGCCCCCAACAATACACGGAGCCGGTGTTTGAGAGCGCACACGCATGGTGTTTACCGACGGTGACGGCACGCATATCTGACAATAACGCGATTTTCGTAGGTAGTGCACGAATGTCACCAACACCAGCCGTTGGTTGACCAACCTGTGCGTACTGATTATCACCCCAACAGAAGACTTCACCGTTGACGATTGCACAGTTATTATTTGCACCACTCGCAAAGTAAGACACACCGATTAGCGTACTGACAAAATTCGGAATCGCGGTATGGGCAATTTCACCGGCAAATCCGTTGCCAATTTGCCCGTATAAATTGTTCCCCCAACACGATAACTCAGTGGTATTCAACAACGCACATGAATGTTCTGCGCCCACAGTGACTGCCAGTGCAGGAACAACAAGATTGACGTTTTGTGGGGTGGCAATACCTGTCGAATCACTAAACTGACCTGAGCCAATTTGTCCAGTCGTATTGGCTCCCCAACACAACACCCGTCCGCGCATACTTGTCGTACAGACATGATTTGCGCCGACATATATGGTAGATATCTGGTTGAGTGCAACAACCGGTGATGGCAGCACGACATCGGTGGTTACACCGTAACTCCCATTACCCACCTGGCCAAGTTTATTCCAACCCCAACACAGCACATCACCATCCTGTACTAGTCCACAGGTGTGTGCGCCACCTGCAGCAAGGCGAAAAAATCTGTTGCCACCTGAAACAATTCGTGGCACCACACGAATGGGTTCGTCTGTTGAGCCATTACCTAACTGACCGTTAAAGTTATCGCCCCAACATATGGCTTCTGCGCTCTGCGTAAGTGCACATGAATGATTACCACCTACTTCAAGTTGTACGATATCGGAGAGACCGCTGACACGTTGCGGTTTGAGAATGATGGCTTGTTCGCCGATGGTCTCACCACCAGCCTGACCAAAGTTGGTCCATCCCCAGCACCAAACAGTGCGATCTGAGAGGACAGCACAGGTATGATGATCACCTAATCCTATGGCAATCGCGTTTTCTATACCGGGAACTTGTGTGGGAATAGAAATGCCCGGGCCTGCTTCACCTATGCCAATTTGTGCATATTGATTACTCCCCCAACACCATACCGTGCCCTCCGCAAGTACTGCACAGACATGGTTTGCCCCACTTGAAATATCGATTGCAGCGGATAAATTGGCCACTCGTAGCGGTGTTGCAGAGTGAGCAGTTCCACCGACACCTAGTTGTCCATCCTCATTGCGACCCCAGCATGCACCACCGCCATCACGAAGCAATGCACACGTATGTGAATTACCGAGTGCGAGTTTGGTAACGTCTTGCACTGCAGCGATGACGGGTGCGTTTGCGTTTTCATTTGTGAGGTTACCTAATTGGCCGAAGTTGTTATGCCCCCAACAACGGACGGTCGCATCTGAAACAATTGCACACGTATGAGCGAGACCGGCATCAATTGCAACGAATGATTCGTTGTTGCGCACAGTTTGAGGGAACGGCGATGTATTCGTCGTAGCGTCACCGAGTTGCCCATATTCGTTCCCTCCCCAACAACGCGTAATTGACCCAATCAACAGCACACAACTATGGGTCCCGCCACTTGACATCACAAAACCTGCATTTACCGAAGCCAGCGTATTGAATCGGATGTATTCGCTATCGCCACCAAGCTGTGCATAGCGATTGTTGCCCCAACATGATATCGTACCGATTTGTTTGCGCGCACATGTAAAATCATGGCCAGCTACCACGTGCGATGTACCTCGAAACTGCAATTCAGGTTGCGTCAGTTGGGTGGGTGTTGACTCACCATTTACTTGACCCACCGTATTTAACCCCCAGCACCAGACATCTTGTTGGATATCGAGGACACAGGTATGATGTGTACCGGCGGTCACAATACGGGCTTTAGGAATACTGGCGATTTTGACAAACTGCGCTGCGATTGATGCGTTGTAATGATGATCACCCCAACAATAAACGTCTCCCGAAGTTTGAATTGCACAAGCATGCGCTACACCTACAGCGAGATCGACCACATCGTTGATTTGTGTGATTGGTGAAAATGCCGGGACGTCACCAATTGATGCGCCCCAACACATCACTACACCACTACTTTGCAATGCGCACGTCGTATTACCACCTGCAACGAGTTTGACCACATTCTGCGCTTGTGGAACGATCACCGGCAAGATTGCCGCTGCATCACTCCCAGTTACCTGGCCAAATTGATTATCACCCCAACACGCCACACGCCCATCGCGCATTAACGCACATGTGTGTGCAATACCCAGTGCAATCTGTTGTACGTCAGCGAGTTGTGCAACAGGTGATGCGTCGTGTTGGGACAATGCATTGCCAATACCCAATTGACCAACGCTATTGTCGCCCCAACAATGAACAGTATGATCATAGCGAAGCACACATGAATGATTACCAGAAACTACAACATCAATCACACCGTCAATCTCGAGCTCATGCGGCACTGCTATAGCGTGTTGCGCATTCTGAAGTGGTGTGCCTACTTGGCCTTCATAGTTACGCCCCCAACAAATGACGTTACCAAGTTGCCAAATCGCACACACATGCCCATAACCGGCGCTCATCAGATGCCCAGTTGAACCGAGTGTGATGTATTCAAACTCGGTTGACGATGCCTGCGGTAATGCGGATGCTAATTGACCAAACGAATTATCGCCACGACATTGCACTAAACCAGCACGGACCAATACACATTCAAATTGGGCTCCTGAACTGACGCGCGCTAGGCCGGGTAGTTGTTCATCAAGCACCACGGAAGTGTCGTTCCAACAGCGAATAGTACGTTGTTGAGCAACGAAACACTGAAGGCCCAACGGTGAACTTTGAAACTCGAGCGATGCGACGTCGACCAAATCAAGTGCATCTTGATACGCCGGAAAGACCTTTCCAATGCATTGTAGGCGCGCATCTGACGTGATCGCACAGGTGCTATCGCGAGCCACACCAAACTGTGATACCGACTGACCAACAAATACTTGTAATGGGGTTACTACGATCTGTTCGTTAGAGGCAAGTATTTGATTTTGGCTATTATCGCCCCAACACCAGAGTTGGCCCTGGGTTGTAAGTGCACACGTGTGGTTTGCGCCAGCACGGAGCATAACTACATCCGTTGGCAAATTAGGCACTTTTTGTGGTTGTACACCTTGTAACGACGGTTCTAATGCAATTTGTGCAAACTCGTTATCGCCCCAGCACCAGACTTCACCTTGTTGAGTAAGTGCACACGTATGATTTGCTCCGGCGACAATTTGCTGTGACTGTGGCACGAGCGAGACACGAGCAGCAATAGAACGTACGGTCTGCGGACCATTTCGTTCGGTGCCAAGCTGACGAAACTGATTATCGCCCCAGCACCATATTTCACCTATTTGAAATCGCAGAGCGCACGAGTGGTTGCGACCAAGTGCTACACTCAGGACGTCAGTCATACCAACGACAGGTGATGGTGATGATTGGAATGCGACATTATCACCATCAACACCAATACCGAGTTGATTGAATTGATTATCACCCCAGCAGAGGAGCAGTGCTGAGCGTGTAACCACACAAGCATGTTGTGCACCAATGGCGAGTGTGGGTTGTTGATCTGATCCGAGTGCTACTGATTCATTATCGACGGTAAATGGGATTGCAATAGTATCAGCTCGCGGTATTTCAACGCTGTTTTGGTTGCCATTTACACGTTCACGCACTTCATCTAACACCGATGTTGCAAGGAACGTGAGTGGTGCAACCACCAGGATGATTACACCAATAATAAGACACGCATACCAGACTCGTATGAAATATTGATGCACGACAGCACTCCATATAACATTCCATAGCGTTATTTTACGCCTAAACGAAGCACATCGTGATGGATAAGTAGGAATGATGGCAGCTAATGCAGATTATGATCTAAAATTTGATTTAGGAAATGTGACAACATGTATTGCAATGTATCTTCATTTCTTATGATTTGAAAATGAGTAGATAAAAACATTCGTTGACAACAAAATACATAAATGCTATATTGAACATGTTAGGTTAAACTTAACATACCCTATACCGTGGCGAAGTTCATACGGTAACGTGTATAGCGTAGTACTCACGTGTACGGTGCGACGCGCAAGATATGGAATGGTTCAGTCAAACGTTGTCAACAACGTTGATTGATAGATGGTAGTGCCTTCAGTGGTATTATCGGGTTCGTTTATTTAGGAGGAAGACAGATGTCCCAGAAACGCTACGCGCGTTGGGCACTCGCCATCGTGACTGCAATGTTCATTGCAGCATGTGGTGGCGCCCCAGCCGCAGAACAACCGGCAGAGGAGCCAACGGCGGTTGTAATCCCGACGCAAGCCTCGGTGACAGAGCCAACCGCAGCTCCAGAGCCAACCGCAGCTCCAGAGCCAACCGCAGCTCCACAGCCAATCAACGGGGTTACGCTCCCAGCAGATGCGGCTCCGGCCGATCAGCAGGTCATCACGGAATACTTCGACAGCACGGCCGCCTTTGAGTCACTTGACTTCTTGGTAACCGTGTACAACGGTGGTGGCGGCGCATTCCGTGACTTGGCCAGCGATTCTTTGATTCGCTTGGACAAGAACTTCCGCCCGTTGCCAGGTGCCGCATTGGAGTGGACGCCGAACGCTGATGGTACCGAATGGACCTTCAAGCTCGACCCCAACTTGATGTGGAACGACGGCACTCCCGTGACTGCTGCAGACTGGGTGACCAGCTTCCAGTATGCTGCCAACAAAGACCATGCATGGGACTTTGCGTGGTACTACAGCGCACCTGGTGCAATCAAGAACTGGGACAAGGTCGGTGCTGGCGAAGTTCCAGACACTGATTTGGGCGTGATTGCTGTGGATGCCAACACGTTGGTATTCCAGACCGAAACCCCAGCCCCATTCTTGCCAGCGAAGTTGCTCTACAGCGCTCCGTTGCAGAAGGCCGCCTTCGAAAAGTATGGTCCGTTGTACAACAACGACCCAGCCACTTCAGTTTCGAGCGGTCCTTATGTGTTGAAGGAGTGGACAAAGGGTGAGAAGGTCGTATGGGAAGCCAACCCTGACTACAAGGGCACCAACAAGCCTTTGATCCAGAAGTTGGTCAGCATCGCCGCCAAGCCTGAGACCTTCTTCATCGGTTACCGCAACGGTGAAATCGACCGCCTCGGTGGCGAGTACATCGGTGCTGCCGAGACCGAAATCATCGCCGGCGACCCTGAGTTGCAGAAGCAGCAGTACACCAATGCAGTGGACTTCCGCACTGACTACCTCTTCTTCGACACCACATCGGCTCCGTTCGACAACCTCAAGGTTCGCCAAGCGTTATCACACATGGTCGACCGTGACACGTTGATCGCAGATATTCTTGGCAAGGCACAGGCCATCCCTGCCTACTCATTCTTGATGCCCGGCTTCCACGCTTCAAACAGCGATGGCTTGAAGGACATTCAGGCATGGGATCCTGAAAAAGCAAAGGCATTGTTGGCCGAAGCCGGTTACCCAGATGGCAAGGGATTCCCCAAGCTTGAGCTCTGGTTGCGCGCAGAATCACAGAACCGCATCGATGCAGCCAACCGTATCTGTGCCGACATCAAGGCTAACTTGAATATCGAGTGTGAAGTGAGCAACAAAGAGCGCAAGATCTTCATGGAGGCCTTGAATGCCAAGCCCACACAAGTGAAGTTCGGCATGGTGTCATATGGTATCGACTTCTTCGATGCTTCGAATATGCTTGGCGTGTTCCGCAGCGGTGGTCGCCATAGCTGGAAGAACGAGGCCTACGACAAGTTGGTCGACGAGGCATCAGCTAGCACCGACATCGAAGGTCGCCTCAAGCAGTTCCAGGATGCAGAGCGCATTTTGGTCGAAGATGCTTCGAACATCTTCATCGTGCACCGTATCAATACCGGCTTGATTAAGCCGTACTTGGTTGGTGAGGCTGTCGAGCCAAATGAGGCCGGATTCAACGGCATCCAGTGGCCGGGCATCTCAACGTACAGCAATGTGTTGAGCTCACTCTACATCCACAAGAGCGTGGCCGACTACAAGTCAGCTCCGTAATCATCCACTCGGTACAGGCGTTGGCGAGCAATCGTCAACGCCTGTACATTGCAATTCCACTCATCCCCAGACTACAGTTCATTAGAAGGATCACTGCATGGTAGCCTATATTATCAACCGCTTGTTTGGGTTGGTTCTCGTCTTCTTTATTGTGTCGATAGTTGCATTTCTATTGATGCATTCTGTCCCAGGTGGACCATTTGACGAAGATAATATGCCGCTCAGTCCGCAAGCAAAGGCAAACATTCTTGCCAAATACGGGTTAGATCAGCCGATCCATGTTCAATACTTCAAATATATGAGTAAGGCACTCCAAGGTGATTTTGGTACCTCATTCGAAAATCCCGACTCGACAGTAGCTGAAATTATCGGCCAAGTTTGGCCCAAGAGTATTCAACTCGGTGGCTTGACTGTGCTGATTGCAATTACCAGCGGAATCATATTTGGCATATTGGCAGGAATTCGACAAAATAGTTGGATTGACTCCACCATTACCTTCATTTCTACACTTGGATTAACCGTTCCGAATTTTATCATTGCCATCTGGATGATGTTGGTATTTGTTATCTACCTCAAGATGCTTCCGCTTGGCCTTACAAATGATAATTGGGACGACTGGAAAGCATGGATTATGCCTACAATTGCGCTAGGCCTTGGTCCCATGGGGATCACAGCACGCTATACACGTGCCAGCATCGTTGATGTAATTTCACAAGACTATATTCGTACTGCACGCGCTAAAGGCCTTGATGAATCGATGGTCGTATGGCGCCATGCCCTCAAGAACGCACTTATCCCTATCATCAC
>Ga0194130_10004199_pt1 | contig 18543 bp, 13 predicted proteins | sample TA2KigsurfametaG_FD_160084 | JGI IMG/M metagenome (GOLD analysis project Ga0194130, IMG submission 160084) | Freshwater microbial communities from Lake Tanganyika, Tanzania - TA2015050 Kigoma 12 surface | ecosystem: Environmental > Aquatic > Freshwater > Lake | place: Tanzania: Lake Tanganyika... | reverse complement strand
AAAGTAAATGCGATTTTATTAAATGTTAATATTATTTCAGAAGGTTGTGATATTGATTTTGTTGATTGTGGTATATTTTTGGATCCAGTTAAAAACAAAAATATAGTTACATATTTGTAAAATGCAGGAAGAATTTGCAGAACAGATATTTATAACAAAAAAACTAGTGCAAATATAATTTATACATATATCAGTGAGAAAAAAGATATACCAAGTCAAATAATAAGTTATTTTGAAATGTTATTACAATTGACCGAAAAGAACAATGATTACTACAATAAAATGAATGAATTATTGGGTAATTTAAAAGTCGATAACAAAGAAATTAGAATTGTTATTGATAAAAAAGAACATCATGATTGTGTAATGTATTTGGATAGAGAAATTAAAGACTTTGCTAAAATTAAAAAAGATATTGGTAAGATTATAAAGGAAAGATTTAGCAATGAAGAAAAAGACGAAGAAATTGCACAATTGAAGAAAATAGATTATACTTTTTCGAAAATATCAAAAATAAAATTTAATAATATTGAAATTATAAATAATTATAATCCTGCACTTATTCAATTATATAAATTAATTAGTGATTATGGAAAAATAATGAAAAATACAAGTATTGGATTAGTTAAAGGTAAGAAAGAAGGTAGAACATGTAAATATTTAGAAAATTTGGATATTACATATACTGATGTAAATGCAAAAATGGCAATAATAGAAATTTGCAAACAATGTAAAAACAATAAAATAGATTTGGATATTCAAATTGAATTAAAAAGTAAAGAACAAATACACATTGTTATAATCAATGGCAATTGTAAAATAAATACCCTCTAAAAAAATTGATTTTATATAATAATAAATACAAATTCATAATATATTTTTATGGAAATATATAATAAACTTAAAAAAGCACAAGAAGATATTGAACCATTTATAATACACAAAATATCAAATGAACTTGTGGAAAAGTTATTATCCAATATCCAATTACCAAAAGAAATAAAAGATATAATATTAGAAGAACCTAAATTATTTATAGAAATTCTTGATAGATACAAAGATATAACAAATATGTATATAGAAAAATCCGATACATTGGATAATTTATTAAGTTTTATTCAAAATGCATTGATAAAGAAAATAAATAATGCTGCAAAAGTTCAATTTAATAGATTTGATAGGATAGTATACAACTATTTAGAAAAAGAAAATTTTTTTCAACTACGATTTAATGAAACCGAACAGGATAATCGAAATATAACTAAACAAGATATTGAAGATTACAAAGATAAAAATCCAAATAATTTATTTCTATCAACAGATTTCAAGTGGCGAGATAATCAAAAAGAGGCAATTGAACGAATTAATAAATTTGGCTTTGAAACTGGAATACATTGTCAGGCAACTGGAACAGGTAAATCTTTAATTATTTTAAAATACATCGATTTACACTACAAAAAAAATCCTAAATGTAAAATAATATTGTTTACTGAAAGAGTATCTATTTTATCAGATTTATTTGATTTTAAAAATAAAGATTTTAAAAATAGAAAAAATTATAATTTTTGGAAAAAAAATAATATTTGTGATTTGGAAATTTTTGATATTATAGATAGAGTAACAACTAAAAAAAATGATTGGATAAATCTAATTAATAAAGCAACAAAACCAACATTATTGGTAATCAATAGGGCATATTTGACTTTAAGTGAAAATTATAAACAAATTAAAGATTTATCTTTGATTTTGCACGATGAATGTCACAATGTACCATCGAATAAATGTTTTGATTTTTTAAAATATAATAAAGATAAAGTACCAATTGTTGGATTTAGTGCGACCCCTTTAAGAACAGGAACAACTAAAAAAGAAGGTGTAAGTATTTCTAATATGTCTAGATTATTAGAAATTTATGGTTTAAATAATAAATTGAATTTATTAACAAATTATAATATGATATATGCAATTTCTAATGAACCACCACTAATTTTGTCTCCTCGTTTTTATTGGTTTGATATTGAAACACAACAAGTTAAAAAACAAGAAGGGGGGCAATTATCACTATCAGAAATTGCATCTGCATTGCAAGTTTTAGATGATGTTGTTGGATTAATGCCTTATAAAAAAATTGTTGCATGGTGTGGAACAATACCACTATGTAATGAATGGTATGAAGAAATGAAAAAACATAAAGATAGATATTCTAATCTAAAAAATTTAGAATTATTTATGGATTTATCAATAAAAAATGTAAATGGAATTAAAGGTTATGATGAATTTAAAAATTTTAAATCTAATGCAATTATGTTTTGTGCTCAAAAACATAGAGAAGGTTCTGATATTTCTAATTTAGATGTATGTATATTTTTAGATAAAGTTAAGATTAGAGGAAGTATACCATTTATTCAATCAATTGGTCGTGTATTAAGATTAGACCCAGATAATAAAAAAAAATGTGGTGTAATAATTGATGGTGTAATTAGAGATAATGATGATTATGAAAAAGTTATGGTCGATAAAATTTTAGGATATTATTTTGCATTAAATGATATTGCATGTGTAGAAGAAATTGAAACAGATACATATAAACAATATGTTACTTTAAGAGATGTAGTTGATTTTGATAAAGAAAACAAAGTAATAAATTTAAATTTTAATAAAACTAAAATAACAATTAATTGCAAAAAACTTGATTGGAAAAATATTATTAATCAATTTGAAAGTATATTAGAGAGAAAAATTAATTTAAATGCCGATGAAAAACTTAAAATAGAATTTGAAAGACTTAAGAAATTGATAAAAGATAAAAATTTTAGAAACATGAAGGAATATGAAGTTTATGCCAAAAAACATAAACTAATTGAAAATCCCAGAGAAAAATATAGTAAATTTTGGCTTAACTATTGTGATTTTTTAAATATTGATACAAGTAAATACATATCTAAAGAAAAACTAAAAAAATATTGTAAGAATAATAAAATAAAAGATAAACTAGATTACTATAATAGACTATATCAAGGAAATGAAGATAGAGTTCCTGAAGACCCTTGTGAATATTACAAAGTCAAAAATTTAAGTTATTTTTTAGAGGAAAAAGAAGAAGAGGCCTTTTTATAAAAAAAATGAAATTAAATAAAAATATAAATATAATATATAGATATATTCATATAATGAAATTAAAAACAAAAAATATTAAAAATGATAGCACATCATATATATTAAAATTAATGCAAACATTTAATATTAAAGAAACATTAAATGTTAAATATATAACAAATTTAATGGAATTTTATGATAATGATATATTAATAGGTGTTATTAATTATATGTTCTATCCAGTTTTAGACTACGAAAAATTATATATCAGAAATATATATTTTACAAATGAAATATATTTAGATGAAATGATTAAAATTTTTATTACAAAAATGAAAAAAATATATAATTCTATTTTCACAAATATTAATCACGGAAATTTTAATAAAATAATAATACAAACTTTATTAAATAATAATTTTTATGGTGATGAATATATTTTTTTGAAATATTGATATATATTATGAATAATCGACATTACAAAGTTAAACATAATGATGATTATAGTTTAATTCAATTTACAAAAAATGATGATATAATTAAAAGAATAAAAACTTATGCATATCGCAATTGTAAAAAACAAATAAATAGTAATTGGATTAGCAGTAGCTTAAAAAATACAGACATTGGTTTTGTTTATTTTCATACAGAAATAATAGAAGTGATTAAAAATGACAAAATAGTTAAAGAAAATAAATATCGTCCATGTGCGTTTATTTGTTTAACTGAATATAATAATGATGAAATACACATTTTATTAGTTTGTAGTATTTATACTACTGAACATTTAGGTACTTTGTTAATAAATAAAGCAATTGAATATTCACAAAATAAAGGATATAAAATAATTTCTTTAGATTCAACAAATCAAAAAAATACAAAATATTATGAAAAGAAAGGTTTTATTGTTCGACCAAAAGCAAAAGATTTATTTGACACAACAATATATATGACTAAAACACTATAAATTTATATATAAACATTAGTTTTTATTATTGTTTTATATTTTTTAAGAGTTTTAATACAAAAAATTGATTTATATAAGTAATAATATTATTATTTATATATAAACACTCTTCCAATGTCTCAAACTATTATTAAAAACGAAAATGATTTGAAAGAACATTTCCATAGTATACATGATTACATAAGAAATAAATTTGGCTTTTATGGTAAAACTGCATTACAATTCTTTAATTTATTGTTTATTCTCAAAATAATAGAACCTCATATTTCTAAACTTAAAAATAGTGACTTGTCTGATTGTAAATATAGCGATTTAATGAAAGAAACTACAGGTTCAAGTAGGGCAGAAAAACTAAAAAATATTAGAAAAATTATATTTTCTGAAAAAAGTATTCTAAAAGATACAATTTTTATGAATGGTAGTTTTGAGGATTTTAATGAAAAAGATGATCATTTAAAAGGATTACTAAATAAAATTGATGTTTTAACACCTGATATTTTAGATAAATATCATGTTCATGGAAGAATTTATGAATATTTTTTAGGATTTATTACTAGTAAAAATTCTGGAAAGAAAAAGGTAGTCAAATTGAAGATTTAGGACAATATTATACATCTAAAAATGTTATTAGATATTGCATGGCTAAAGTTAATCCAAAATTAGATAAAAACAACAAAGTTTTAACTATGGGAGATTTCTTTTGTGGTTCTGGAGGCTTCATTACTGAATATATACGATTTTTAAATGATAAATACGAAAATAAAATTAATTGGATTGATAATATTTTTAGTTTATATGGTTGTGATACTGATAGAGATATTGTAAAATCAGCAATTGTAGATATTTTACTTCTAACTGATACTTTTTCTGATTTATTAAACAAAGCAATTATTAACAAAAAAAATATTAAAATAAAAGACTATATTAAAAAAATTGGTTCTACTTTTGATGATGAATTTTATGATGATAAAGAACTTAAAGTAATGTATAATTTTACAAATCCGCCTTATGGGGGTTCGGGTAAAGGTGATGATGATAAAATTAAAATAAGTAATGGAACTAAAGCAATAAAACATATCGCAATAACTGGAACCATTAACAAACCCATTTTAAAAGATACACAAAAATATATTATAAAAGGAGATAATAAAGAAACATTATCACTTTTACATGGTATGGGTGTTTTAGATAAAAATGGTATATATTGCGGTGTATTAAAAGAAGGTGTATTTTTTGATAAAAAATTCAAAGATTTAAGAAAAAACTTAATTGAAAATTATGAAGTCAAATATGTTATTTCAGTTCCTCAATCAGATTTTTGGAATACATCTACTAAAACGAGTATTCTTATATTTAAAAATTCTGGTAAAACAACTTCTCAAATTAATTTTTGCGAATTAAAAGAAACTAATAAAGAAAATGTAATTCAAGAAATTAATCCAGAAACAAATAAAATTATTTCAGAATTTATAACTGATGAATATAAATTTACGGAAAAAGGAGAAGGATATCTATCAGTTGATATAGAAACTTTAAGAGAGAATGGATATAGTTTGAATTTTAAAAATTATATTAAACAAGACATTAAAGTAAATGAAGGATTTAAAGTTGTAAAATTAGGAGATATATGCGATATAATTGATGGATATGCATTTAAAAGTGAAGATTTCAAAGAAAAAGGCGTCGCATTGGTTCAAATATCCAATATTAATAATTATTTAATTAATAACCTAGACAATGATAAATGTGTTGATTATGATGAAAAATACAAAAAATTTATTTTAAAAAAAGGAGATATAATTTTAGGAATGACTGGTAATATTCAAGAAAAAATAGCAATTTATTCAGAAGATAAAATAAAATATCTAAATCAAAGAGTATGTAAATTAACAAATTTTGAAAATGAATATGTAAAAATTTATGTTTATTATTATTGGGTCTATACCAAATTAGGAGAATATATACAATTTAAAGCCAATGGTTCTATCCAACAAAATATATCAAAAGAGAATTTAAAAAATTTGGAAATCCCCATACCAACCGATATTTCAACTATAAAACTATATCTAGACTACCTAAACCCCGCAAATGAAAGTCTCCAAAGTCTCCAAAGTCTCCAAAGTCAAAAGGAACGAACTATTTGTGGATTAATTAAAATGTTGACAAGTTTTGGTAAAAATGGAGTAGAATGGGATGAGTATAGATTAGGAGATATCATTACTTTGAAAGCGGGAAAATTTAATACAAAAAATATGTCAAATACTGGAGAATATCCATTTTATAATGCAAGTATAAATAATCCCATCGGAACTCATAATGAATATTGTTTTGATGGTGAAAAATATATATTATTTATAAAAAGTGGAAATGTAAATGCAAATAGTGTTGGTAATGTATTATTAGTAAAGGGAAAAATTGGAGCAGTTCCAGATACTTTGAAAATTACAACTAATTATAATTACGATTATATATACTATTACCTAAAATCTAATTATAATTTAGTAAAGTCATTTGCAGAAACTTCTGTGGGATTGGGACACATATCAACTGAAAAATTTAAAAATATGAAAATTCGTATTCCAAAACCAGAAATACTTAAAAAATACAAACTAGAAGAAGAATTTGAATTTATGGATAAACTTAAAAATGACATTTCGCAAACTCTTAAAAATCAAGAAGATATTACAAAACAAATGATGAAACTAGTTTTAAGTTCTGAAAAAAAAGAAACAGAAGAGAATGAAGAAGCAGACGAAGAAATGGAAGAAACTGAAGAAACAGAAGAAGACATTGAAGAATTAGATGAACTTGACAAATTAGAAAAAGAATTAGAAGAAGAAAAACCAAAAAGGAAAATTAACAATGTTAAAGTATGTTAATTAAAAAAGTATTTATGTAAACAAAATTATTTAAAAAAATATTACTTTAAATAATTAAAAATGGCTTCAATAGAGAATTATTTAGATAATTTAAATAATAATAAATTGCCAAACAATATATTTTCGTCATATAAATATTTTGGTTATGAATACCAAGAAGTGTTTAAAAATGATTTGACTTTATTATTAGATGAAGTTTATAAAAATATTTATCTGATAAATGATAAAAAAATTAGATTAGAACAATCGGAATTTAGAAATAATTTATTAAAACTCTATAATAATAAATGCATTATAACCGATAATGACAATGATGATGAAATAGAGGCTTGTCATATAATTCCTGTAGCAGAAGATGGCGATTATTCAAATGACAATGGATTGATATTGACAAGAAATTTACATGCAACATTTGATAAATTTAAATGGAGTATTAATCCAGATACAATGAAAGTTGAAATAAATCCTAATGTAAAATCTGGTTCAATTAAAGAATATGTTAATAATGAGATAAAAATTAAACTAAATCCTTTTTTATATATAAATCTAAAATGGCATTATGATAAGTTTAGTGAATTATTGGATTAGATGTTTTTATGTGATAATTATTTAAAATGACAAAATCATTGTTAAAGGAAGAAAACAAAAAGAAAAACCTGACAAAAAATTGGAAGCGGAATTGTGGTTTTTTATTGTTTATAAATATATTTTATATGCAATAATCCAATGCCTTATAATTACTTTACTCTCATAACTTACTTTTATAAACTTTATCGAGTGATTAGCCATAAGGCATTGAGGATTGCATATAATTTGTATTTATAGAGTGTAGACATCAAACGAAGTTTATTGAGCAAATAACAAATGAAAAATTTGAATTTTTTGAAATTGACATTTAATATCTTAAAATATTATTATAATTATCTAATATTTAAGATCCATTTATCAACATTATAATCTTTATATCAACATGCTTCAAAAATAGATTTTATTTTTATGTTGACAATTTCACAAAACCCATTTTTATCATCACTTGATAGTTTTATATCATCAAAATTTTCAGTCTCTATACTCATCATTTTTTTTAATAAAATAGCAGGATTAATTTTTTCTTGTCCAAGTATTTTATCTCTTAAAAATTTTTTATAAGTAGTATATGCAGTTTTATTTTCTTCTTTTTTCATTTTATCAAAAATTTCAATTAAAATTTTATTTAATAAAATAATTTTATTTTTAAAATGTGCTCTGTTGTATCTAAAACGTTCATTATCTTCAAAATATACAGGTCTGAAGCCATATTTTGCATAATAGGGAATTCCATCTGTTATAGTTTTCAAATATTTTAATTGAATTCCATAACCATAACATTTTTTAGTTGAATTATCTTGTAATGTTACACTTTTTATATGTTTAAAATTGTCATTGTTTCTAATTAATTCCAAAAATATTTGCATTAATATATCACCTATTTTAAATTTATGTTTTTTATCTTCACATGCAATACAATCTTCTGATGCATTTAGGTCATTTAATTCTATTGTTGTATTTCCAGTTTCTTTACTATGATATGTAAAACATAAACAATTATTGTTTGTATGACGAATATTTACAAAACATATATTATGTTTATTATTTTGTGAAGTAATTTGTTTTACATCATAATAATAATAAGTTTTGTTGTCTTTTAATTTTATATTAAAAATATTGCCTCCAACCTGTTTTTTTATATTAATAGTTCCACATGTCAGTTTAGTTAATATTCCGTCTCTTGAAATATTATTATTGTATATAAAATTATATATCGTTTGTATAGATTTTTCTTCTAAATTTTTGAGATAACCAAATTTTGTATTGTGTAAATTTTCACGCACAAAATTATCAATGTTTACCAACATAATTATATATTATAATAATAAATTTATAAAAAATAAATAAATATTATATATGCATAATTACCGTATAACTGTGAAGTTAAGACACCAGTCGCCAATAATCGTGGCTGGCGCGTCTCAATAAATAATATATTATTTATTGAGACGACTAGAGGTCTTAACTTTGAATAAGTTCGGTACAATTACAAATGATGAACCATATGAACTTTACGGAACTTATATAAATCGCAAATTTACAAAAACTAATAAAATTATTGTAAAAGACAGAAAACAACAAGAAAAAACTTTAGAAGAGTTGGAAAGAGAGTTGGGATTGTAGGAAGGTTTTTATAATTTTTTATATATATTTTATATGCATTATTTTTGCCTTATAATTACTTTACTCGTAACCTATACTTTAATAAATTATATCGAGTAAGTGTCCATAAGGCATTGGGATTGCATATAATTTGTATTTATAGAGTGTAGACATCAAACGAAATTTAAGAATTATAATAAGATGGAATAAAGCAAGAAAATTTAATAATATACTTTGCTTTGGAAATACTTTATTATAGCTTGACATCGTTTGAGTGGGCGTTTGGTTAAATTAGGAACCATATATACTTTTTAGGTTTAGCCCACTTATGCAAGACTGTTAGCCCAAAACTATTTATAACAAGACAAGTTTAAAAATATATAATTTTGTTATAAATAGGTTTGGGCTTTTTTTGTTTTGCATAATGATTTATATTTATTGGATTTGGGTTTCAAACGAAGTATATGAACTATAATAAGATGGAGTAAAGCAAGAAAAAAAATTATACATTGCTTTATGCTTTATATTTTATCATTATAGTTGGATATAGTAAAAAAATTGATAATAATTGTATATATATTGATAGAATATATATATATTCTACTATGTCCTTAAAAAACATAAAAAATCTAAAAAATATAAGTGAAAATACCGACGATGAAGACATAGAAAATAATGAAAAATCTGAAGAACAAACAAGTGATGATGAATTAAGCGAAGATGAACCTATTAATAAAATAACCGCGAATGATATAAAAGTAGAAACAACCACTATATCTACAGTTTACAATCAATATCTTAAAAGAAATTCTATAGATTTAAAACCATCATATCAACGTTCTTTAAATTGGACACACGAAAAAATGATTTTATTTTTAGATTCGTTATTTTATTGTCCGATTGTTCCTTCATTTATTCTTTATACATTATCAAAAGAAGAATTAAAAAATATCAGAAAAGAACATTCTGCATCACCAATACAATTTGAATGTATTGATGGACAACATCGATTAACAGTTATTAAACATTTTATGGAAGGAAAAATAATTAAATTGGGTGAAATGGAAAAATATCTGTATATTTTGGAAAAAAATCCAAAAGTTAAAAAGCAAAATCAAATAAAAATATTTTATAATTTGACCAAGGAAATTCAAAATAGATTTGGCAAAAAATATGTAAGAGAAATGTCAATAGACGAAAAAACGGATTTTGAAAATACACAATTAAGTTTTTTGAGAATAAATGCAAGTTTAACAAATTCAGCAAAGTGTATCTTATTTAACAGATTACAAAATGGAGAAAAAATTAGTGCAATTGATAAATTTAAAAATACTGATCATGTTATTACCAATTATTTGAGAGAAAACAACTTAATTAAAAGTAGTTTAAGTGATGAATGGAAAAAATATATTTCTTTTTACAATGATTGTGGAACTGATAGAAAAAGTAGAGATAAATTTTTAAATAAAATTACCTTTATGGTGATTAGACTTATTTATATCACTGATAAAAAAAGTTTGGATACTAATTATTTAGATATTAATATTAAAAAATATATTGAAAATAATACACCTGTGTCAAAACTTGTAGGTAAAGTTGAAGAAATTTATAAAAAAAATGAAAATATAAGAGATGTAATATATAAAAATATAAAAAAACAAGTAAGTGAAGTATTTTATTATTTGTTGCATTATGCCTTTATTATTAACGAAGAAAAAGCAAAAGAGATATTAACTATGTTGAACAACGAAAAAGATATTTTTACTAAATTTAATAATCCTTCCTTTTATAAAGATAAAGATAAAGTATTAAGTAAAGAAACAATGAACGCTAAATATAAAGAACTTTTGGATTTTGTTGATAAACATAATTCTAAACTTGATGAAAAAATAAAATTTTGTGATGCAGATTTAGAAGATGAAATTGTAATTGTTAAAAATAAAACAGACAAAATATTTAAAAAATATAATAACATAAAATTATAATTTTTTGTATTTACTATGACAATGATAGATTTTATTAATGAGTTATTCAAAAAAATTAAGGAAATTAAAAAGGAAAAAATAAAACAACAATATTTTGAATTAATGGAAATATATAATATCGATATTTTAAGATTTTTATTTTTACAAGCACATAATATAATATTTGATGATGAACAATACTATAAACAAATAAAGAGAATATATCAATCAAAATTTAGGAATGAGTTGTCAGAACTTTATGGAAACAAATGTATTGTTTCTAAGGTCAGTAATTTTCAGGCTTGTCATATTCAACCATTTAGTAAATGTGATTTTTCAAATAAATATGATAAATATAACGGAATTTTATTAAAAGCTGATTTACACGAATTATTTGATAATTATATTTTTTCTATAAATCCGGATACTTTTATTATAGAGTTCAATTATAAATTTTGGAATGACGAAAACAATTCAAAAGAATATAAAAGATTTGATGGGTTAAAACTTAATTTAGAAAATAATGAAATACTAAAAAGAAATTTACTAGAACATTACAATTTATTTATTAATAAAAATTGATATTTATTTATAATACTTGATATTTATTTATTATTATATAAATAATGAATAAAGAAACTATTTTTGAACAAGCAGTTAAAATTTTACTTAATGAAGGACATACAATAGATAATATTAAATTAACTCCTCCTTTCAATAGTATTGCTAACAAATTTTGGAGTAAATTTAATAAAAAGTTTGTTTTTAGATTAAATCAACAATTTGTTTTAGATCTTTTAAAAAAAGAAGGTATTGCTACTGGTATTCATTGCCAAGCTACAGGATGTGGCAAATCTTATTTAATATTAATGTATTGTGATTATTTTAAAAAAGTCAATAAAAAAGGAAATATTATTGTTTTTACTGAAAGAGTAAATATTTTAAAAGATTTTTTTGATTTAGATAAAAAAAAAATTTGTGATAATAAAAAAAAAGAATGGAAAGATAATGATTTGATTAATTTAGACCAATTTGAAATTATCAACAGAGTAACTAATAAAAAAAAAGATTGGCATGACATATTAAAAGAAAAAAGTGATAAACCTAAAATTTTGTTAATAAATCGAGCTTTTTTGACTTTAGAACAACTATACAAAGATTTAACTAACCAATACGTCGGAATGATTATTCATGATGAATGTCATAATACTCCAAGCGATTTATGTTATGAAATGTTAACACATTTTAAAGTTTTAAATATTCCAATTATTGGTTTTAGTGCAACACCTTTAAGAACTGGCAAAACTTCAAATGAATTTAATAAAGATAGATTATTAAATATTTATGGAAATAATGGAGAATTAACAATTTTAAGTAACTTTAATATGATGTTTGCTATTGAAAAAAATTTAATTTTACCGCCAAAATTTGTATGGTATGAACTTCCTAAATTTAATTTAGATAAAAAAGGTAATGTATTAATTGAAATTAATAAAAATCATGTTGCATCTGTATTTAGTGTATTAGAAGAAGTTATTCCTGATTTACCAAACAAAAAAATAATTGCTTGGTGTGGAACAATTGCTAGAGCAAATGAATGGCAATCCTTATTTGAAAAAAATAGAAGTTTATGTGAAAGTTTTAAAGATTTTACATATTGTATTGACCATTCACAAATTAATATTAATTATATAATAAACAATTACGAAAAATTTAAAAATATAGAAGGTAATGCCATTTTGTTTTGTGCAGATAAACATCGTGAAGGCTCAGATATACCTAATTTAGATTGTTGTATATTTATGGATTTTGTCAAAAATCGTAGTCCAGTTCCTTTTATTCAATCAATTGGAAGAGTATTAAGAAAAGATAAAAATAATAAAAAAAAAGAAGGTGTAGTTATTGATAGTTTTATTCCAAATAGTGAAACATATGACAAAGAATTAGTAGAAAAAATATTTGGTTATTATATATCTTTTGAAAATTTAAGTGATAAAGATATTGATAACAATAAATATAACAAATATTTACAAATGCGAAATTTAACAAATTTTGATGTTAATAATAAAATAATTAGTTTTCAAATAACTGATGATAAAATAATAAATATAGATTGTAAAGGATTAGAATGGAATGATATACAAACTAAATTCGATCCACTTTTACAAGACAAAATAAAACTTTCCGCTTATGATAATTTTAAATCAAAAAGTAAAATTTTAAAAGATAAATTTGGTTTTAATAAAAATACGGATTTTATTAATGAATATAAAAATATCCCTCAAAAAGACAAAACTAAATATAATTTACCAAATATTGAAGATGAAGAATATATAACATTATTTAACAAATATTCTTGGTTTGATTTGTTGGATATTGAACATGATTTTATTGAAAATAAATTTAAAGCAAAAAAATTATTAAAACAAAATAATATTATATTAATTGAACCTAAATTAAATTGGTATAAATGGCAAAAAATTGTAAAAAATTTACCTCCATATCCTAAATATTTATGGGACGAATTTGATTTTGATTACTTTAAAGAAGACAATAGTAAAGTATTTTTTTAAAAAAATTGATATAATAAGATAATATTATATTTATATATATTAACTTATTAAAAATGATTGAAAAAACACAATATTTTAGTATTTTAAAGCAACTACATGATATATGTAGAAATAATCCAAGTCCTTCTTTAACTGGCATGGATGCATATAATGAAATTATGAATTTTTTATGTTTAAGACATATGTCCGATAATAAAACAATTGACGAAAAATATAATCTTAAAACATTGTATCTTAAATATTGCACAAGCGATAAAATTGAGGAAGATTCTAAAAATGAAAATTTAAATAAAGGTAAATCTGGTAAAGAATTTATTTTTAATTATAAAGAATTATCTAAAGCTTTATTACCAAGAACAAAAAATACAGATGAAAATAACAACATTGCATTTATGAAAATTATGGGTGATGACATTAGTAAATTAAAAGTCTCTATTGGCCGCATTACTTTATTAATGTTTAAAGAAGATGGAATTGATATTATAGATGGAGGGAAAAAAGCACAACGTTTAATAAATAAAATATATGAAAAAGATTTTTTACCCCTTGACAAAAATGGTAAATTTAATATAAATTTGTTTCCATATGATGGTATTGGCGAGGGTTACGAAAAATTTATGAAAGATGCTGGACAAGAAGGAGGAAATATGGGACAATATTTTACAAATATTCAAGTTGTCAATTATATTCTTAGAAAAATACAAATTAAAACAACTCATAAAGTATTAGACCCTTTTGCAGGTTCTGGTGGGTTTATTCTTCCAATAAGAAAATTGGGAGTTAAAAAAGAATATATATTTGCAAGAGAACACGATGATAAGATTTTTAAATTTTTAAAATTTAATTCAATGATTGCAGAAATTGATGAAGAAAATATTTTAAAAGGCGATTCATTTGATTATCATGATTCTTTAGAAAAACATCAAGATTATTTTGATGTTATAGTTTCAAATCCACCTTACGGAATGTCAATAGATGTCAATTTACAAGGTGATGAAGATAAGAAAAAATATTGGGGTGTATTAAAAGCAAATCCTAAAACACAATTAAAGATTCAATGGGTTTGGCTTTATATTCTATTATAAAATCATTGAAAAATGGCGGAGTTGCTGGTATAGTTACTGAAAGAGGTGTACTTAATAATGGAACTGATACAAATAGTTGGCAAAAAAAATTAAGAAAATATTTAATGGAAAATACAAATATTAAAGAAATAACACTTTTACCAAAAGGTATTTTTTCATATACTAATTTTGATACAGCAATTATAATTTTTGAAAAAGGTAAAAAAACAGAAAAAATAATATTTAATGAAGGATATTTTAAGGATGAAGAAAAAGGAAAAGGCAATAAAACATTGTTTATAAAAAATAATATTTTAACAATAACACTAAAAGACATAATAAATAAAGATTGGTCATTAAAATATGACGATTATGTTGAGAAAAAAGAAAATTTACATAAAGGCGTTGAATATAAGACATTAGGTGAAGTTTGTAATTTTATAGGCGGTAAAACAATATCAAAAGAAGTTGTCGAAAAAAATACAGGAGAATATCCAGTTATAGGCGGAGGTATAAAACCATTTGGATATTACAATAAATATAATATAAATGAAAATGCTATTTTAGTAAGCAAATCAGGAGCAAATGCTGGTTATATATCAAAATATAAAACTAAAGTGTGGGCATCTGATTGTTTTTCACTTCAATACATTGATGAAGAACTTAATATAGATAAGTTTTTATTTTATTATTTAAAATTGAATCAATCAAATTTTATAAAAAAACAAGAAGAAGGAGGAATGCAAAGTGGAAATGCGCAACCTCATGTTTATGAAAAAGATTTAAAAAAATTCAAAATCCCAATCCTAACAAAAGAACATCAAGAAGAAATAGTTAAATGTATTGAAAAAATATTTGGCAAAGACTATAAAGAACTTGATAAAATGGTTAGTAAATTGAAAGATTATGATTTATTTTATCCTTTACTTAATAAAAATTATGATGACTTTGAAAAATTATATGATAATTATAAAGACATTGTTAATCTAGAAAAGATTTATGATGATAGAGAGGAATTAAAGAGAGCATTAATTAAGAAATGTTTTAAAACTGTGAAAGGTGTTGAAAAAACATTAGGGGAAGTTTGTAAAATTGAACGTGGAAAAAGTTTACCTAAATCTAAAATGAATGCTGGTAAAATTCCAGTAATTACGGGATGTGCAAATATAAATAATTATCATGATAATTCTAATTTTATAGCATCTAATAATATTTTTATGGCAAGGGTTGGTTCTGCTGGAGATGTTTTTAAAATGTCTGGTAATGTATATTTAACAGATTTAGCCTTTGTCATACAAGCAAAAAATATTAACAATGACTATTTATTTTATTTTTTAAAAAACTTTAATAATTTAATAAAACAAATTTGTGCCAATAATGGGCCACCAAACATTAATACATCAATATTATGCAAAAAATTAATTGTTTCTATTCCCTCTCCAGAAGACCAAGAAAAAGTTGTTAAAATGATTGAAGAAATTGAAAAGAAAGAAAGTGATTACAATAAATCAATTGAATCAATTAAAAAACTTGTTGAAACTATTTATACAAATGTCGAAATGAAATGTTCAAGTATTACAACTAATACTGATGATATAGAAGAAGATAATATTTCAAAGACATCCACAATTTCTTCAAAGTCTTTATCATCCTCCAAATCAGTTAAAACCTACAAAATAAATGGTATTAAATGCATTAAAGAAGGCGATAAATATTATGACTTTGACAATAAAAAATTATTCGCAATTACAAATGATGAAGGAGAAATTGAATTAGTAGAAGAAGAAAAAGAAGAATATAATTATATAACCATTGGAAAGAAAGATTATATATTAATTGATGAAAATGTTTATACAATCGCAAATGATGAACCTGGTGAACTTTATGGAACTTATAAAAATGGTAAATTTACAAAAATTAACAATGACAAAATAATTGTTAAAGGAAGAAAACAACAAGAAAAGACTGAAGAAGAGTTAGAGACAGAATTAGGGTTGTAAGTTTTTTGTTGTTTATAGTTAAATGTTACTATTATCGCATAAATTTATATTTGCATTAAAACAATTATTATTTGAATCATAATTGCATTCATAATTATTATTGTTAATTACAATTTTAAAATTTTCTAATGTAATTGTTTCAATCTTTACATTTGGTATTTCGTCAATTTTTTTTAAAAAATCATCAATTGTTTCACGATCATTTATTTTAATTTCTAAAGAAAAATTATCATTAATAGGATAAAATTTAATAACATCGTTGTTATCATAATCAAAAATGTGCATATTAAGTTTAAAAATATTATTTTCATCTGATACAATTAATAATTTCATTTTTTCATTATAAATTAATGGAAAATGTGCATTTTTAAAAGATGTTAAATTTACTATTTGTGTATTTTTTTTTATCGTAATTTTAGGATTTGTAAGTTCAACATTGATTGTAATACCAAATTTATTAATTTCTGGTTGCAATATAATCCCATTAAAAAACATATTTTCAAATGTATCATATAATTTAACATTTACATTATTTTTTTCATTTATACCTTTCAAATATAATTGTAAATATTTACAAAAAGCATTTGCAACATTTTTATCGTATTTTTGTATATCTGTATAATAATTATTAATTTTATATTCTATACTTGAAATAAATGCATTATAATTTTTATTTTGTTCTACATGTTCTTTAAATAAATAATTATTTAATAGTTGCTCGGTTGGATTTTCAATACCATTAGTTGTATTTAAAAAATCACAACATCCATAAAATAAATGATATTCATTTTTTGAATTTTTTATAATTATATATGAATTACAAATTTTTGTGTGGGTTTTGTTAAAATATAAAGAATACATACAAAAATCATTTCTGGGTGGTGTAATAAACAAACATTCAATGTAATTTACATTTGGACCAAAATATTGTTTCTTATCAATTTCTTGTTTATTTTTAAGAATTAAAAATCTATTTGTCATTTTTAATTTTTTGGCAATTTCTATATATATTTTTTCGTTTCGTTTGTCTTTTCGCAAAGCTAATTTTAAGTTTTTTATATATTTATATTCTTCTTGATAATTTTGTATTAATCTTTCTAATTCATCTTTAATTGTAACTGGATATAAAGATACTCCTTGTTGCGGTTTATTTATTGGAGGTTGAACTATGGAATTGACGTTTTTAAATTTTTTTTGATTTATATTTTGTATTTTTTGTCCAACAATGATTTTTTTAATTATGTCATCTTGATTTTCATAATTCATTTTAGTTTTAATGGTTTGTTGAAAATTGTTTTGATAATTATTTACAGGAAGGTGACTGTTTTCTTTTTCTTTATATGTACTAAATTGAATACCTTCTAATTCATCAATTAAATTTTGTAACTCTTCTTTATATTTACTTAATTTATCCAAAAAAAATTTTGTTCTGCTTGAAATCATTATAAAATATATATAATAATTAATATTTTAAATAGTATATTATTTGACAATATAAAATATTTTTTATAATTCCTAGTTTTTTATAAATAAATTCAACTAGGTTTTTTATAATTCCTAGTTTTTATAAATAAATTCAACTAGGTTTTTTTAAATTCCTTGTTTATAGAAAAAATTATCAACAAGGTTTTTTTAAATTCCTTGTTTATAGAAAAAATTATCAACAAGGTTTTTTTAAATTCCTTGTTTACAGGAAAAATTATCAACAAGGTTTTTTTAAATTCCTTGTTTATAGAAAAATTATCAACAAGGTTTTTTTAAATTCCTTGTTTATAGGAAAAATTATCAACAAGGTTTTTTTAAATTCCTT
>Ga0194130_10004195_pt1 | contig 18551 bp, 12 predicted proteins | sample TA2KigsurfametaG_FD_160084 | JGI IMG/M metagenome (GOLD analysis project Ga0194130, IMG submission 160084) | Freshwater microbial communities from Lake Tanganyika, Tanzania - TA2015050 Kigoma 12 surface | ecosystem: Environmental > Aquatic > Freshwater > Lake | place: Tanzania: Lake Tanganyika... | reverse complement strand
TTGTCTACATCTTTTATTGTAAACATTTCTTGGCTACCCCGAGTGGCGATGACAAATTGGCGTGCTTCTGTACAGGTGCCAACATCCGAAATCATACGCAGTCGTTGATCTGCGAAGCGATCGGGACGTACGCATTAATCCTGCCGATCTTTCTCATGGTGGCTCCAAGCTTGGAAACGTCTCCCATGATTCCAGAGGGTAAACTGATGATCATTGGAATGCCGGAGACCAAAATAGGTCTTGGGTCGCTTGGACTCCTTCCGGTCGGACTGCTCGTCTTCGGAATTGGTGTTTCCCTGGGGGGCACCACGGGTTATGCAATCAATCCGTTTCGTGATTTAGGGCCTCGCATTGTTCATGCTATCCTACCGATCCCTGGGAAACGGGACAGCGATTGGGGATACGCTTGGGTCCCGGTAGTCGGTCCGCTCATCGGGGCCGTTCTAGCAGCCCTTACGTTCTTCGCTTTGAATACGTTAACGTTCAAGTTATAAAACGGCTGAAGCGTCTCTACCTCGCGAGGCAATAAGGGATGACAGAAAATCGCCCATCAACACTCGCACTACTCGTTCGTCGACAACCAAGGATATCATGGAATACAAAGCTTTAGGAAACTCCGATTTAAAACTCTCTCCGATCGGTATCGGAGCGTGGGCAATAGGGGGGGGCGGTTGGGCGTTTTCGTGGAGCGATCAAGACGACGAGATTAGCATTCGATCGATCCATGCGGCCCTCGATGCTGGTATGAACTGGATTGATACTGCGGCAGTGTATGGGCTAGGGCATTCCGAAGAAATTGTCGCCGAGGCGATCAAGACTTACCCTGGAACTAAGCCGTACGTCTTCACAAAATGCGAAAGGGCATGGACGAGCGATCGTCAGATTATCAAGGTTCTCAAACGCGATTCGATCTTGCGCGAGTGCGAAGAGAGTTTGCGGCGACTGCAAGTCGACACCATCGATCTGTATCAGATCCATTGGCCGGAGCCCGACGAGGACATCGAGGAAGGGTGGGGCTCACTCGTGGAGTTACAACGGCAGGGTAAGGTAAGGTGGATTGGTGTCTCGAATTTCAATGCATCGCAGATGAAGCGAGCTGCGGCAATCGCACCCATCACCTCGCTCCAACCTCCGTATTCGATGATTCGACGCGATGTCGAGTCAGAAACGCTGCCTTATGTACATGCCAACGGGATCGGCGTGATCGCTTATTCACCGATGGGTTCTGGGATGCTTACGGGCAGCATGACGCGCGAACGCGTTGCCAACCTTCCAAGCGACGACTGGAGAACTCGCAGCGCGTTTTTCCAAGAACCCTTGTTGAGTCGCAATCTTAAGATCGCCGAAAAAGTAACGCAGATCGCGGCGCGTGTAGGTCGTTCGCCTGGTGAAGTTGCGATTGGCTGGGTTCTTAAAAATCCTGCAGTGACGGCAGCGATCGCTGGGATTCGCTCGCCCGAACAAGTCGCCGGAATCGCGGGAGCCCTTGAGTATCGTCTCGATACTGATGCCGCTACGGAATTAGACATGTTTTTAAGTGCCCTTGATAGCAAAGCTACCTGAGATGTTTTTTAGACTCAGCCCATTTTTAATGATTCTTGTTGTGCTAATGTCAGGTGGGGTCAGCAACGGATTCACTGAACCCGCTAGTCCCAACTTCGTTGTGATCCTTAGCGACGACATGGGATTCTCCGACCTTGGATGCTACGGAGGAGAGATCCAAACGCCCAATTTGGATCGGTTGGCTGCAAACGGACTTCGCTTTACTCAGTTTTACAACACCGCTCGATGCTGCCCCACACGCGCTAGTCTCCTCACCGGACTCTATCCGCATCAAGCGGGTGTGGGTCACATGATGGAGGATAGGGGTATTCCCGGGTATCGCGGAAACCTGAATAAGTCCTGCAAGACCATTGCAGAGATGCTCAAACCGGCGGGTTACCGCAGCTATGCAACCGGTAAATGGCATGTGACTCGCCATACGAACGCGGATGGGCCTAAGCATAATTGGCCATGCCAGCGTGGATTCGATCGATACTACGGTACCATCCATGGGGCGGGCAGCTTTTTTGATCCATCCTCGCTCGTCCGCGACAATACCATGATCTCGCCGTTCGCAGATCCTGAATACACTCCCGAGACCTATTACTACACCGACGCGATTTCTGATCATGCCGTCCGTTTTATCCGTGAGCATCGCTCAGAGACTCCAGATAGCCCGTTCTTGCTCTACGTGGCTTATACCGCTGCGCATTGGCCGATGCATGCCCTGCCCGAGGATATCGCACGGTACGATGGTAAATACGATTCGGGGTACGAACCGATCCGAAGGGCAAGGTATGAAAAAGCGATCTCGCTAGGATTGATTGATCCGTCGGAACCGTTGCCTCCGGGTGTCGGCAATTGGGATGAGATCGACAACAAAGAGTGGGAATCGGCTTGCATGGAAGTCTACGCGGCCATGGTCGACCGTATGGATCAAGGGATCGGAAAGGTGATCGAGGAGCTGAAGAGGGCGGGGTATTTTGAGAATACAGTGGTCATGTACATGCAGGATAACGGAGGATGCGCCGAGGGAACCGGCAGAACGGGAAACAAGAATCATCCGAATATTCTCAGGCCCGATGCGCCGACGCTTCCCCCGATGAAGGCAACTGATTTCGCTGCTTCCGGTAGTACACCAAGCCAAACCCGCGACGGTTTCCCTGTTCGTATGGGGCCCAAAGTTATGCCAGGGAGGGAGGATACCTACGTTGCCTACGGCCAAGGCTGGGCAAACGTTTCCAATACGCCATTGCGCGAGTACAAGCACTGGGTTCACGAGGGTGGAATCAGTACACCGTTGATCGTCCATTGGCCACAAGGGATCTCGCAGCGTGGAGAATTGAGACGTCACCCAAGCCACTTGATCGATATCGCAGCGACGTTGGTGGAACTTGGAAAAGCCGATTACCCGAGCGATGCTCCCCCTCTCGAAGGAAGAAGCCTAGTTCCCGCATTTTCTGGTCGAGCCATTGAGCGAGAGGCAATTTACTGGGAACACGAAGGGAACCGCGCGGTACGACGCGGCGATTGGAAGCTAGTGTCCAAACACAAAAGACCATGGGAACTGTACGATCTAACGAAGGATCGCACCGAACGAAACGATCTTGCAAAGACCTATCCCGAACTCGTCGCTGAACTGACGAAGCTTTACGATGCGTATGCGTTGCGAGCCTCCGTAGCCCCATGGCCAATCGCTGGAGAATAACCACAAATACCTGCGCAGACGCACATACTGAGGTCCATCGTGGCACGACGCTCCGCCGTCGTCGAACAGTTGCCTTTCCATCCCTTTTTCGCTTGTCGATGAAGCAGTATGGCCATAGAATCGAAATATTGAACAGCGGTGAGTAAATATCTGTTCCAAGCATTAGCATTGAATCTTGATCTGTTCCGCAATCCCTAGACTTGCAAGTAGCGACTCTATTGCCTTTTAAAAAGCATTGATTGAGGAGGTGAACCTTGGTTAACAGACTGAACAAAGCAATCCTAGGAAGCTTATGCGGGGGCATTGGAGGTTTGTTAATCGGAATAGTAATCAGTGGTTTCTTGTCGATGCTCCGTAGCATCGAGCGGGCACCCAAGGGCCCAGAGGACATCCTCTTTGCTAATGTGCTCGGACTGATAGAAATCTTTTTCGCAATTGCGGCAGGATTGGTTTTCGCTGCAATCGGTGGAGTGGTCGGTGCCGTCATCGGCGCGGGACTGGCTTCGATGTCGCGCGACGAGCCGAGTGTTGAGAGCGATACGCCCCGTAGCCGTGGAGAAGCCCTAGAAGCGACGTCGACAAATGTGGCATCGAAAGCACACGAATCACCAGAGATTGAGTTGGCTCTGTTGAAGGAAAAGATCGCTGAGATTGAAACTCGTATTGCAGACCAAAGCACAAGCCAAAGCCCCTCGTTATCGAAGCCCTAGGTTCACTTTCGGGAGCGAAGGAAAGTTTTTTCGCGATGGGCGAACCTGCATCACACGGATTAAGAAGGGTTAGCGAGGAGAAGGATTAGCACAATGGGTATCGTTCAGCGTTGATAGAAAAAGCCCGCAGAATCATCTGCGGGCTTTTGTAGGTTGTTGATCTTCGCGTTTATTGCAGTCTCGATCGTGGGCTACTTCCCAGATGCCTGCTTTGCAAAATCCACACCAATCGCATTGGTGCGAATGCGACATAGATTGCTATTGGCTGTGATGAACAAACTTGAGCCGTCTTCACCAAAACAGCAGTTGCTCGTCCGGTCGCCTGTGTAGATGCGACCTAGCAAGACTCCTTGGTTGTTGAAAACGTAAATCCCACCAGGGCCGCTGGCCCATACATTTCCGTTGGTATCTACCGAGAGTCCATCGGGCAATCCCGGATGCTTTCCGACTTGGTCAGTCGCATCGTAGAAAAGCTTGCCGGGACCGACAGTGCCATCTTCTTTCACGGGGAATGACATCCAAATAGCTTTGTTCGGATCGCTTTGTGCAACGTAGAGGGTTTTCTCGTCCGGAGAGAAGCCGATGCCATTTGGTCGAGCTAATTCCGTGGTGATCAGAGTCAGTTCACCAGTCGCCTTGGAAATCCGGTAGACGCCGAAGTGATCGAGTTCCCGTCGGGGATCGTTCTCGCGCATCGGAAGCCCGTAGGGTGGATCTGTAAAATAGATATCGCCGTTGGACTTTAAGACTCCATCATTGGGGCTGTTGAGTCGTTTGCCTTTGTAGTTGTCAGCGAGCGTCCGCTTGCCACCGTTTGGTGTCAATACACTGACACGACGATCGCCATGCTCGCACATGACAAGGTTGCCATTGGAGTCTTTGAGAAGACCGTTAGCACCTGGCTCGAGACCGTAATAAGTGACGCCGGTGTATCCGGACGGTTGCATGAAGAGAGAGATTCCGTGGTGTGTCGACCAGCTGAAAATCGAGTTTCTTGGAATGTCTGTGAACAGAAGGTAGCCATTTTTGGCGTCCCCCATCCACAATGGCCCTTCGCTCCAGGTAAAGCCGTCAGCCAGGATCTCAATCTTCGCATCGCTCCCAACCAGTTTATCGAATTCGGGCTTGAACCTTTCGATCGAGCCGAGAGTTCTAGGGGGTTGTGGAACGCCGGATGTCTGGGCTTGTAATGAACCAACCATGCTCAAAGTCAACAAAAAACAGAGAAAGGTAAAAATGGATCGCATGACGAATCGTCCATAAAGAGAGGGTGGGAACAATCGATGTCGCATCGAAGGCCAGCGTACTGGCGGTAAGTTGGTGGACGCTTGGTCCACAGTTCGCTTGATTGAACGGAACCATAGTCTAACGGATCAGGGGCGCGAGTTGAAACTAAGATGGGTCAGAAACCAATGCGGGGGTTCGATTTTCGCTAAAAACGTGGAACGCTTTCCAAACCAGCACCTTTCGTATCCAATGTCGCTGATCAAAATCTGGAGGGGCTACCAACGGCTGGCTTCTTCGTTCGCTGTTGCTACTTCCCAAGGGAGATTGGAATGGGCCGGAAGCACCCGACCGGGACGTATTGGACCGAAGATCCCGAGCATGAAGATGTCATTCGGATGGAGTTAAGGACACGTAAGGGACGTTTGTTTGCCAACTGCTGGGAGCAAGGTCCGTTTTCGGAGGAGAATTGGGGCTTTACTCCTTGTTTCGAACTTACGGACAGCGATTGCACGGACGGTCGAAAAACCTATTTCGCTGCATGGGAATCCGATGAGTATTCGATTCACTCATTGATCGTGGTTCGAGGCACACGAATGCGGGTTCAATGGGTCGGACTTTTTCCCGATGGACTGGGCTTTAAAGAAACGCTCAGGTATCGAAAGTGGGATCCGATTGCAGCGGGGGACGAGAGGTACGATCCCATGAGGAATTTTCAGTGCATGTGGGATGGGTCGCAGCCTGGCTGGCGGTTATGCACTTGCGACGAACCCGTCTATTTCGCTGAGTTCCTTTTTCCAGAGGAAGGCCCGACCGATGATGTAATCAGCGCGATTGCGAATTATCTCGAGGAAATCGGAGCCGAAATAGACGGTGATCTGTACCAGGAATTGGTAGGAGCGGAAGGCTATCTGATCTCCAAAACATTCCAGTCGGACGAGATGGACGCTTTGCGGAAATTCACAGCAAACCATCAAATCAGTTTGAACGCTTTGGAGTTACCCGCAGGGGAATTGGCAATCGTGAATCCTGATGGAAAGGATATTTGGTCACTGTGGTTGCTTTCCGCGAACTTGGTCATGAAACTGAATAACCGAATGCTTGAAGAAGGCATCCCTGTGATCCAAAGAAAATTCCTCGATCGAAATAAACGTTGATCCTTGCGAATGCGATAGCTCATACTCCCTTGTCCGCCGGAGTACACCCCCCATTCCTAACAGTTTGCAACCTCGTGATTGCCGTCTGCAATCGAAAAATGGTGATGCGATGAGCCACGATCCTAATAATCCCGTTGTGCTTTGCGATTTTCTCACCGAACTCGAAGCTACCTTAGTGATCGAACAACTCGAAGAGGTGGGTATCCAAGCGATTCGATCCGGCACTGGGGGGTCGGCCGGTTGGCCGGGTGCGGCTAGCTACACCCAAGTCGTCGTACGAGAAAAGGATTTGGCGCGTGCCAAGAAACTATTAGAAGACTCCGCCGATGCGGGTTAATGCTACCGGCGATGCCAAGTGGGAGGTACCAATCACCCGTGCATTGAGTAATTCTGTTTTACGATTCATCGCCAAGTAAAAATTATCATCGCCAAGTAAAACTATCAACGGCAGAGAGAACGGATCCGACGGGTATCATGAAAGAGATTGAAAGCGGAGCGGTGGATCCAATTGCCATCGGAGGGATCCCAGAGCGAATTGCCGAGCATCGCGTGAAAGCCTGCCATTGCTGCGGTTTGATTCAATCGATCGCCGCCTCTGATGAGATTGCGGTATCCGTTTGTCCCCGTTGTGGTGCAATCGTTGATCGCTGTGTGGATAAAGGGGCTAGCCGACAGCGTACTGCAGCGGCTGCATTTGGGGCGATGCTTTTGTTTCCTGCTGCTGTTGTGCTTCCTATTCTGGAAATTGAAAAACTCGGACATCATTACACCAGTAGTATTCTCGGTGGAATCATCGAACTGTATCACGAAGGCAGTGTTTTCATCGCAACGATAATATTGTTGTTCTCGATCGCCCTTCCGATTGCAAAGTTACTGACTCTGTTGGAGCTTTGTTGGTTTCGTTGGCTGGAGCATCATCATCGCTCTTGGGCCTATCGGGTGATCGAGTTTTCTGGTCGCTGGAGCATGATGGATGTAATGCTCCTAGCCTTCCTCGTGATGTTGATCAAACTCTCTGGCATGGTCGAGTTTCACATCGGTCCTGCTGCGGTCGCATTCGCGGGCTGCGTCATCATGAGCATGATCGCTTCGATGAGTTTTGATCCGCATTCGATTTGGGAAGAAGACTTCGTTTAAAATCGGGGGATCACAGCAGCTTATTCCCAACCGTCCCAACGATCGAGACGCCTACACAGCTTCGGGCTTAGGATCGTACTTTGCCTATTTTGCCGATCAAAAAATGGGGTGAACCCCGCAAAAAGTGCTTCATTTTTCGCAATTAATCGGTCCGCTATCGGTAGCATTTTCGAGGTTCACTAGCCAAAATACGAAGCGGTGTCCCTCCTGTTTTTGTAAGAGAACGATTCGATGAAGCTCAAAGTTTGTAGTCTTGCCCTCCTCGTCGCATTCCAGTTTCAGTCCTTGACCCGGGCCAACGAACCCTCCCTCGGAGATGTTCTGCAGTCCTGTCCGAAGCCTGCAAATGCCATTCTTCATGGCGATGTGAATGCCCTTCGTAAGCTTTCCATGGGTACCCCTCTTGAGTTTGACATGCCGGCTGGGGTGGATCGAGTTAAGGTTGCCGCTGAACTCAATTTTTCAACGCTTCAACCAAGCTGGGAAATTGGTTATGCGGCATTGAAAGCAGCTCCTGACGCTGACGCGATCGCCAAGCGAATGGGTGGATATGTGGACAATGTCAACAATCGCTCAGTGATCTGGACACCCAACCAAATGTATTTGGTTCCGCTTCAAAATGAGGTTTTGTCGATCGTTCGACCTGCGGACCGAAAATTCCTGGGGCTGTGGTTGAAAAAGGACCGCAGTCCGAGCGTAAGCGATTACCTCAAACGTGCTGCGGGCGCCCAGCTCGGTGAAGTTGCAGCGATGATCGCCGTGGATTTGGAAGATCTGATCTCAGCAGAAATCCTGGAACAAAACTTGGCTGGTCTGAAGTCTGTTGCGGGGAAAGACGTCAAGAAGATTGCACGATCTATCGCGGGGATGCACGGAGCTACCCTGTCAGTCAATAAGGGAAGCTTGTCGGATACCGTGATCACGCTTGAGTTTCAAGAAGCTCCAACGGAGCTAACCCCAATCGCCAAGGCCTTCTTCAATGAAGTTTTAGAACGCAGGGGATCGGCTATCGGCGATTTCTCGAAATGGAATCAAACCGCCAGCTCGGACGGGAAGATCCTGAAGTTCACCGGTGAAATCACCCACGAAGCACTCGACGATTTGCTGGGACTCTTCACGGTTCACCGCCATACCAATGGCCAAAACGCAGCTTCTGGAGATTCAGCCGACGCAACTAAACCAGCGCCGACTCAGGAATCGAGCGCTAGCGTGATTGCAGAAAACTCGAAAGAATACTTCAAAAAGGTCGTTCAAGTTGTCCATCGTGTGCGCGATTACTCGGCCAATAACACCGGCGAACGCGCTCAGTGGAATGCCAACATGGCAAACCGAATCGATGAAATGCCTACGCTTAACATCGATACCGATTTGGTCCAATTTGCATCCGAAGTCGCAAAGTCTTTGCGTACCAATAGCGCTTCGATGCAGCTGACCAACATCGCTTCGGGAGCCCAATCGGTCGCGAACGATGCAGGCTCAGACGGAGATACTTCTGCAGTGTTCAGCGGTACTAGTGTTCAGAACCTTGGCTACGGATACGCATCGTTTGGTTATGGTGGTAACGGCAATTACGCCGATCCAAATTCCCCGATGAAATACTATCAAGTTGCTCAGGCCAAGGGAAATGCTTCGTTCAAGCAAATGATGGCACAGATGGAACAAGCGATCTCCGACATGCGTCGTACCATGACCAACAAGTACAAGATCCAGTTCTAGGCATCGATGGGTCGATGCGTCACTCCCTGACTGCACGTTCTTCCATACACACCCAGTGGCATTTTGTTGTCACTGGGTTTTTTGTTGGTGTTCGCGGCATTTTGTGGGTTTGCATACCTGCAATGGGTCCAACATCCATGCAGCTAGCAATCGATGCCTGCGACCGCGTGTGCGGTGGGCTCAAGGCAGTAAGAAACCAAAACTTACCATCAAGCGGTTTGCCTGCCCGATCTCCATGTCCAAATCGCGGCGAGTCCCCCACAGGTACTCCGTACCAGCAAAGGTGTATTTACTGGGTTGCCAAATCAGATTTACGGCAAGGTACTGTAGCCGATTGATACTAGCTGGCGATTGTCCGGCAGCATTGAAGACCTGCCCCTCACTAAAGGTGAGATTGGATGACCACCGGTCGTTCCACTGATGAGTTAAGCCGGAGTACCATGCGATGGAAGGAAGGATTTTTCCAGACGTCGTATCGACCCTCGCAAAGTCGGGGAGGTCGCGATAACTTCCAATCCCTTGGCCCCACAAGATACCACTATACAAGCGAGTTCGTTTTGTAATGTCGAAGAAACCTGTCCCATTGAGTCCTCCTGCCGGCCCGAGAATCACCTCCTGATCGGTTGGCTGAAACCCAAGTCTTCGGCCTAACGCTGCAATCTGAAATTGCCCGCGATCTACCGAATAGCGAAGCCTCACAATTCCGTCGGGAAACGGGGTTCTCGCCGTTCCAAAGGTGTTCAATTCGTCATCCGCCGTGACCAACGCATTTTCGACAGAAGCCCCGAAGGCCCATCGTCCGTCCATCCATTTACGGGTGTATCGCACCTGAGCTTGGCGTCGGCCCACGCTCGCAACATCCCCTACGGAATCCAGCGTATTGGGGAGTGCTGCACGGTGGGTAAACGTGGTCCACGTTTGGCCAATGATAAAATTCCCATACTCTCCGTAAGCATGACGTAAACGCAATGTATCCCCAACGCCAAAGAAATCTCCCTCTACCAACATCCGCAATGGTTCGCCTGAATCCGAAATCCAGCGCGCGTCCATATTCAATCGCGTTTGCCTCACGTGAAATCGTGAGTTGGTTCGAGGTGGGGCGCCGATCGGGATTGTGGCAGGGTTGAACGAATCCGTGGAATCGAGCGGATTGAAATCCCGATTCAAATCCGCTTTGACAAACCCACCGATCTTCATGGCCCAGCGATCGTTCCTCAAGAACAAACCACTTTGATACTCCTTGGGGAACTCATTGAAGTTTAGACCGGAACTCAAGGCATCCGTTTCCGAAAAAGCATTTCCGGAAATCGCCGAAGTTATCCCACCAACGTCCGAGGATAGCCCCGTACCCAATGGGGTTAGGGAATCCCCAAGGCTCGGGGTAAGGGGTTGGCTTTCATTGCTGTTGCCGTCACGAGTGGGTGGTTCTCCATCGGATACACCGTTTGACCTTTTGCCCGCATTGGACCGACGGTCTACTCCGTCAGCGATTGGATCGCCATGAACGCCCTTAGGAGATTTTTCCCCGGGAGGCAATGATCCATCCGTCGCTAGGGACTCTGGTGGCCGAAAACTTTCGCCGCTTCCCGGAGATTGCGTCCAAGCCGTCGATGGGACCACCGACAGGATGAGCCCAACTATGCCGCAGTTGATTTTGGTTTTCGGGACCTAGTGAAAACCCACTTGCTCTCCAGTGTTTTGCTAGCACGACGCCGTGGTGAACTCTGCGGTTTGTAGGGATGGTATCGATGCTTTCGATCGGGGCACTTGAGCGAACTCAAACTAGGGTGCAGATTGGCTCAAGATTTCGGAAGTCAAATGCGTGGAAATACCCAAGGGCGGGCGTTTACTGGCATTCAATCCTGATCGCCGAGTACGGTTTCCTACGATTCACCATCCATTGTTCTGGGCCGAATTCGATCGGATCCCTCCCTGCTGGGCCAGGGTAGGCGAACCGATGGATTGCACCATTGAATGGACCCAAAAGCGTTTTGCAGGTTACTGGCCGAGCGACTGAAGGTAGCTTGCCAGGTCCGCGAGTGCAGTAACTGGAATTGGGTCTGCGAGACCCTCCGGCATGACCGACAACTGACTCTCCTTGCGTTCTTCGATGGATTCGACTGGGACTTCAATGACATCCCCTTCGGCATTGCGGAGAACCACAAGTTCGGGGCTTTCTTTGGTCACGAAACCGGACACAATCGTTCCATCATCTAAGCGAAAGATGTTTTGGACAAAGCCCTGAGCGATCGATTTGCTAGGTGAAAGAATCGCTTCGACGAGCTGTTCGCGTTTGTAGGTTTTTGCCACGTTTGGCAAGTAGGGGCCACGGAGAGATTCCGATGGTTTCACGTCGTGGCATTTTGCACACCCCAGGAGCCCAAAGAGTTGTTCTCCACGAACAACGTCCCCGGGCAGCTCAATTGCTTGCTTGAAAGCGACATCGCGTCCTACGTCCGAAATTTTCGGTCCCGTCCACTGTGCCAAATCGGCGAGTCCCCATGCAGCGGCGATCTCTTTACCGAGGGCGGCGATGCCAGACCGCTTATCGAGCAACGCGCGTCGGATCATGGGCTCGGCCGGTTTGGCATCGATGCGTTGCAACTCGGACAGTAGTTTTCCGACGATCGACTCGTCTTGCCAGGATCGCTCCACCATGTGCTGAACATCTATCCCTTTTCCTTGATCCTTTCTGCTAGCCACCGAAGCGACGATCAGCCCAACGGTGACCGGATCGCGTGACGCGTCATCGAGGATTTGTTTCAACCGATCGTTCCAGCGAGGAAGTTGATCACTGGTGTAACACTGGATCCATAATGATCGCAAAACATCCTTTGGAAGTGATCGAGCTTTCTCCATGATGTCGGCCACGATCAGTGCTCCTCCCTGGGCTCCTTGCTTGAGAATAAAGTCCGAAATCACTAGCAGATCCGTCGGATCAGCGGTTTCGATTTTTAGAACTTCGCTTAGTTTCGCCAGGATTTGTTCACCTTCCGTACCCTGTTTGATCTTTGAGTTCTGCAAAACAGCCATGCGCTCTGAAATAGGAAGGGCAGCCCAGTCTTTTGTTGCGATCCACGCGGCAAGATACGGCTGGATTTCGATACGATTGAGGCTCATTTGCTTGAGTAATTTCGCGGCGTTGATTGCATTCGCATTCTGCAATTCCCTGGTCAAAGCTTTGTGAACCAACTCGGTACCTTCCCAGTCTTCGGGTTGATAGTATGGACCGCGCGTGTCGGGACGGGTTCCCCAACTCGCTCCAGTCCAATTTCCCTCGCGTTGATGGAGTCGGCAGAGTACCTGTTGTAAATACTCGCGGAGCGCACTGGTGCAGTTGGGAGCTTCCAACTCACGTATCAGTTTCTGAATCACTGGCACCGAGTGCCGTTCATGGAGGGAATAAATCGCCTGTTGTTTCGCAGACTCGGACGCACTCTCGGACTTGAGTACGGCGATCGCTTGTTCGGTCCCTCTCAGTTTGGAAAGGGCCAACGACGCTGTGTGTCGAATGACAGGATCCGGACTACCTAAATGCGAGGCAGTGGCATCGGCCACGTTTTGCAATGCTTCCAATTGAACTCGTAGAACTCGAGAGTTGATCTCCCCAGTTTCTCCCCAAACGTTGTCTCCGGCACGTGCCGATGCAACCAGTGCCTCGAGGATGGTGCGAGGTTGATTCGTCGATAATGCACTTCGAAGAACGAACAGAAAATCGGGGTTGGACACGGCGTCAAGATCCGCAATAGCTCGAATCGTCCAAGGCAGCAATTCAGCATCGCTGCAGAGATCCAAAAGGATTGGAATCGATCGCTGCTTGGCAGATTGAACGAATCCGAACAATGCGGCGATTCGGGATTTAATCGTCGTATTTCGGTCCCTTGCGATTTCGACCATGGACTGTTCAATGCTTCGTCCACGCTCTGGATCCAACCAAGCGCGACGCACGAGCACTCGCTGGGCTTCCAATCGGCGACGATGGCTGGGATCTTTCAGCATCCCCAGCCAAACCTCATCGGAATCTCGATTCGAATCGGGAAGTGCAGGTGAGGTAAAACCCTTGGGTTTCAATTGAACAACATATCCTGCTTCCTCACCGGCATAGGTAAATGTTGCACCTTTCCAACTCGCGGCATAGATTCGCGAATTAGCGTCTACATCAAGATCCGTTGCTCGCTCGATCCCGAGAAACTCAGATTGGCCTACCGAAACTGTGGCTCCCGCGTCGCTTACCGAATGCCTGTAAATCTGTTGCCTGCCCCAATCGGCAGTGTAAACACAATCACTCCATTCCGAAGGCATCCCTGGCTCATCGAGGAACAATGCTCCACATCCTGAGCCGCCACCGTAATCAGCAAGAGGTGCGATGATCTCATTTGAGAAATTCATATAACGTCGTGGATAGCCATGGTCTTCGAATCCGCTGAAGTGATGCATACGGACGTCCCAGCCTCCACCATCATTGGTGTTGTCTCTCGCGTAACCACGAAGCAACGGATCGACCGCAACCTCGAGAATATTTCGAGTGCCACGGCTATAGAGTTCCAAACCTGAACCATCAGGGCGGACACGTACAACACCACCTCCACGCAGTTGTAGCGATTTGCCATCGGTACCGACTGCGTTCATAAATCCGAAGTCACCGATCGCCAGGTAGAGCCAACCATCGATCCCCATGGTGACCCCGTTGCTCGTATGATCCGCGGGACGATCTTTGAACCCGAAGGCGATGTCACGAACGAGAATTTCCTGGCGATCGCTGACACCATCGCCGTTTTCGTCGATGAAAGCGCTGAGATGGGGCGGGTGTAGCAAATACAATCGATCCTGGTCCCAGACCAATCCTCGCGGCGAATCAACATCGTCGACGTAGAGATTCGATTGGTCTGCTCGTCCATCCCCATCGAGATCCTTCAGTCGAATCACCGATCCCCGTTTTGCCTCTCGATCCAAGGATCCGTTTTTATCACTCGAAACGAATAGGGTTCCATCGGGAGCGGCTGCGACAAACACTGGATAATTCACGGCAGGAGGACCTGCAAAGACCGTCGCGTCAAACCCATCAGGAAGCCGGCATTCGCCTAGCAAATTCGATTCTTTGGTGGTACCGACGGGTACCATCGATACCTCCACTGTGCCCGCACCGAAGACCTTCAGTTCGCGGATGCTGGCCCATGCACCCGGAGAAGCCTTATCGCACGATACCTTGATAAATCGAGCCATGCGTTTCTCAATCGGATGATCCGCTTGTCGGCCTAGGATCCCGTCTGCTTCTGATTGAAATATCGAGTCGTACTTCGTGCCATCCAACGAAACCTCAATACGGTAGCCGTATTTGGCTCCTTCCGACTCCCAATCGATCCCTACACCGTGGATTTCTTGTTCGGACCCAAGATCGACAGCCAGCCATTGCGGAAAACCACCTCCGCTAGCGCACCATCGGGTAGCGCGTTTCCCATCGACAGCCATCCCAACCAGGTTGTTTTGGTCCTTTTGTTCACTCGATGCCGTTACTTTTTTTCCGAGAGCCAAATTGATGCGCTCTTTTTTGACCGGTTCTGGCTTGAGATATTCCTCCTTTAGTTTTCCAGCAGCCCAAAGGGTACCTCGCGTCAACATCCGGACAAATGCTGGGTCCTCGACCGTTTCGTTATGATGGCCAAGTGTGGTTCCAAAGACACGAGTTCCACGATAATCATTGGTCCAAACGCAGACTTGGTCCTGTCCATTTTCACGGTCCTTTGCCGTTCCGAGGGCTGTTGCAGTGGGCCAGAATTTTTCGATCCGATAAAGCTCGCCTGCAGGATTCGCCCAGGCTGCGCCGAATCCCTTCATGATTTCATGATCTGCTCGCACGTTACGAACTTCGTGCGGGTAATGGGGGCCGTGACCACGGCTTGTAACACCGCATAGTTCAAACCAATCGTCGTTGCCGACGCGATAACAATGCATGGCACAATGGATCATAACAGCCGGTTTTCCAGCGCGATGAGGTGCAAGTATTCTGGCTAGCCAAGCAGGATCTTTGTCATCTGAAAAACACTCGTCATGCAAGATCACGTCAAAATCATCTGCCCATTTTGGATTTTTGTACAGTTCGATCTCAGCGCTCGTCCCCGTTCCGCCTTGATGCACCACGGTTACCTCGATATGTGCATGTTGCTCAAGACCTTTTTTGATCAATCCTTTTTGGCTATCGTAATCGTGGCAGCATCCACCACAGATAAGCAACGCGCGAACCGCCTTTGGTTTTTCCGAGGGGGACACCTGCGATGGAGAATCTTCAGCAATCGCACTCACACCAGAGACGAAGACGCCCAACAAGACGACGAGGGGTGTTATCCTAGGACTGAAAAACATCCTTAGACACGAAAGCCCTCCTGTCGCGGGTGAGAAAATTTTCCGAGTGCCCGTAACCATATCGATCAATCACTTTCCAAGCTAGCAAAAACCAATACAACAAGACCGTCTCTAAAAGGATAACTCATCGCAAGGCATACTGAACCGCCCCTTTCCCGATTTCGAGAAGACCCCAGCCATGTTACATCGGAAACCATCAGTAATGCCGGCGATACGCTTGTTGTCAGGTTGCCTTTTTGCGTTCTTTATGTCACTTGATGCACATCAGTCGTTCAGCCAAGAGATGCGGCCGTTACGATACAATCACCCGGGTCTAGCTGTGGATCTAGGTGTGGGACTTTGGGCCTGGCCGGTCCCTTGCGATGCGGATGGAGATGGCGATTTCGATTTGATGGTGTCGTGCCCGGACAAGCCATCCAATGGGGTTTGGTTCTTCGAGAATACGATGGGGAGCACGAGGGAAACGCCGCTTCCGATTTTTCGACCGGGTCGACGGATCAGTGGGACGGTGCATTATGTGATGCCTAGCTACGTTCAAGGCGAGGTGCGGGTACTGAGTCCTGGAAGGGAGTATAAGAATTTTTTTCGGAATGGAACCTCCGATAGCGTTTCGTTGGCTGTGCCAGCGGATTTTTACAAACCCGGAGGAACGCAAAAGAAAGGTCCAAAGGTTCGGCACAACCAGTGGCGTTACGTCGATTACGACGGGGATTCAATCCTTGATTTGGCGGTCGGAGTTGAGGACTGGAGTTACTATGGATGGGATGATTCCTACGACGATGCAGGGAATTGGACAGCTGGTCCACTGCGAGGCTTTGTTTTTATTCACAAGGGGATCGCAGAGGGCAAGTACGCTGCTCCAATCCAGTTGATGCTTGCGGACATCACCACAAGCATGGGGACACCTCTCGAAACCGATGGTTGCCCATCCCCGAACTTCGAGGATTTTGACAGTGATGGGGACCTCGATCTCTTGTGCGGTGAGTTTCTCGATGGGTTTACCTACTTCCAAAATAAAGGTACACGAACAGAGCCCAAGTATGCGACCGGTGTGCGACTCGAAGCCTCTGACGGCAAACCGCTAGCGATGGAATTGCAAATGATAGTCCCTGTCGCGATCGACTGGGACCTGGACGGCGCCATGGATTTAATCGTCGGCGACGAAGACGGTCGCGTCGCGTGGATCCGAAATAGCAATGCAAAGGGCTCGAATACTACGCCAGTTTTTGATCCACCTATCTATTTCAAGCAAGAGGCAGACGCGTTGAAATGCGGTGCCTTGGCAACCCCCGTCGGCTTCGATTGGGACCATGATGGCGACCAGGATATCGTGTCCGGAAACACTTCTGGAAAAATCGAATTCTTCGAGAACTTGAGTGGTCCTATTATAGAGGCTCCCAAGTGGGCGGCCCCGGTACCATTGAGTGCGGGTGGAAAGCCATTTCGCATCACGGCCGGAACCAATGGCAGCATCCAGGGGCCTGCCGAAGCGAAATGGGGATACACGACGTTCAGCATTGCCGATTGGGATTTGGACGGACTCGAGGATATCATCCTCAACAGCATTTTAGGGGAGGTTGTTTGGCTAAAAAATGTCGGAGCCAAACAGAAACCGGTGCTTGAATTGCCGGCGCCCATCGAAGTGGAGTGGACATCCGCCCCTCCGGTCTTAGATTGGGGGTGGAGACGACCTGACACGCGTTCGCTTCTCACCCAATGGCGCACGACGCCTGTCGTTTACGATTTTAATCACGATGGGTTTCCTGACTTAGCAATGCTTGACACTGAAGGTTTTCTGGCGCTCTACGAACGATTTCGCAATGCAGATGGAGAACTGTGTTTGAAGCAACCGGTCCGAAGTTTCTGCGATGCCGATGGTCGTCCCCTCCAGTTAAATCCAAAGAGAGCAGGTGGTTCCGGACGTCGCAAGCTTTGCGTCGCAGATTGGAATCAGGATGGACTGCCAGATCTACTGCTGAATTCGAAGAATGCCGATCTGTTATTGCGACTGGCATCTACACAGCCTGATCTCCGTTTCGAACGCGCAGGAGCTTTAGCGAACCAAAACATCGAAGGGCATGATGTTAGTCCCACGGTCGTTGATTTCAACGGTGATCGAATCCCTGATTTCCTAGGAGGAGCCGAAGACGGGCGGCTTTACTACATGAGAAATAACCACTCGAAATAATTTTTTGGGTCGGACGTGCGCAGCAATTGCCTCTGCTGCATCCACGCAATTTTGTCCAATCGATCTCTTTGCTCCCCTTGTCCCACGGAAATCTGCGACAATGCGAAGAGATGAGGGTAGGTCAGGATGGTTGTTGACTAAAAAATTCGAAGCAACGAGGCAATCGTGCATATTCTCCACCGTTCGGTGGATTTCGAACGTTACGGAGCGTGGTGGCTACAACGCTTGTCACTCCAGTCGATAGCAGCAGGAAAGGTGAAATTTATGTTCGAAGCACTTAAGCAAAGCATTTTTACCAGCATTGGATTCGCGAATCTCACGCAAGAACGGATCGGTGAGATTGTCAATGAATTGGGCAAACATGTCCCGTTGACTGAGCAACAAGCCAAAGATTTTAGCGAGGAAGTAGCTCGCCGCAGTGAAGCAGCAAGGAAAGAGCTCGGTACGCAAATCGACCAACAGATCGACCATGCGCTGATCCAGATGGGTTTGATCAAAAACGAGCTGCGCAAGGTTTCTGAGTCGACGGGTGATGCGTTTTCGAAGTTGATCGACGAACGGATCAGCGATGCGATGGAGCGCTTGGGTGTTGCCCGAACTGAGGAGGTCGAGTCTCTGACGCGACGAATCGAACTGCTTGAAAAGAAGCTTCAAGCGAAGTAGCTCACTTTGCGGCAGGGAGTCGTGCAACACGAAATCGGGTGTGCGCAAACGATCGTTAGATTTTGAATTCGAATTCTTGGCCCGATTCCGCAACGGTAGCCCAAAACGCTTGCTCCGCTTCCAGTAATCGAGCGATGTATTGTTCG
>Ga0194130_10004189_pt1 | contig 18572 bp, 14 predicted proteins | sample TA2KigsurfametaG_FD_160084 | JGI IMG/M metagenome (GOLD analysis project Ga0194130, IMG submission 160084) | Freshwater microbial communities from Lake Tanganyika, Tanzania - TA2015050 Kigoma 12 surface | ecosystem: Environmental > Aquatic > Freshwater > Lake | place: Tanzania: Lake Tanganyika... | reverse complement strand
TGAATCGGTCGTCGCAACCATCGTTGGCACACGTTCATTTGCGAGCATTTCACGTTGTTGCATGCCACTCCACATTAGCAATGACGCAACAATCGAACCCAAAATCAGCAAAAATGCGCCCCAAATCCAGCGCAACGACGTTCGCCGTGCACCTTCTCGCAGTGCTTCTCGCATGTCCATATCAAATTGAATATGTCCAAAAAACTGCCTTCTTACGCGTGCACGCGGACCTACAGCCGAATTGTCAGTCAGCTCGAGAATCAATTCCTGCAATTCGCGCTGACAATCTTCACACTCTTGCACATGCGCATGTACCACACGTGCTTGGTCGTCATCGAGCACCGATAACGCAAATCCAGGTAATAGATCAACAGGATGTTGATTATTCATTGTTACAACCACAAATATCTAGACGCATGTGCGACGGTCTGCCACAACGTGGCCAATAAATGGAGCTAAGACGAGACCAGATATTCAGTATTGCTATGTATGAGTACGCAGTGTGGAGATAACTAGATGTATGTGATTTGTATAATACTTCCACAATATGTAGAATTATTGTCAGATTTTATCGTACTCTTTTAGGTTTTTCAACACACAATTACACGGTCACCGATTCAACCTGTGTCAAAAATTGTTGAATAAGTGGCGTTTGCACATCGGATTCAATCAGAAATGCATCGTGACCAGCCGTCGAATGTAACTCCACGTGTGATGCAGAATCACCGATTGCATTGAAGATTGCGAGTGCATCAGACGTTGGGTAGAGCCAGTCAGAATCAAATGATACGAGCAACGTGGGTTTGCGCCATTTTTGAAAAGCCATGTGGAGCTCACCATACTCACGAGTGACATCCCAGTAATCCATGGCTTTCGTAATGTAGAGATAACTGTTTGCGTCGAATCGCTCATTGAAGCGTTGTGCCTGGTAGTTCAAATACGTTTCAACCGTGAATTCATCTGCAAGTGTATACGCAGGTGTCATAGCGTGCGCAAATCGGTGCGGGAACTTTTGTTTCAACGATGCATCACTCACGTAGGTAATATGCCCTATCATGCGTGCCACACTCAATCCATCGACAGGTGCATCATCAAGTTCGTAGTGACCACCTACCCATTTTGGATCACGCATAATTGCTTGTCGACCAATCGCATTCCAAGCCACGGCTTGCGGAGAAGAGATTGCCGACGTTGCCAACAAAATAGCACTCTGCACACGATCAGGATGCGCAATCATCCATTCGATGGCCTGGAATCCACCCATAGAACCACCTGCTACAGCATACAGACGATTGATGCCAAGATGAGAGATTAAGCGCACTTGTGCTGCAACCATGTCCGCAATCGTAACAACCGGAAAATCACTCGCCCAACGCCTACCAGTCGTTGGATGCAAGGTGAGAGGGCCTGAGCTTCCTTTACATCCACCAAGGACATTACTACAAATAAAAAAGTACTTATTTGTATCAAATGCACGTCCAGGGCCAATCATGTCATCCCACCAACCGGGTTTTCGATCAGAAGGCGAGTGGAAGCCAGCAGCATGCGCATCACCAGACAAGGCGTGAAGCAACAAAATAGCATTATCTCGCTGCGGATTCAAGACTCCATATGTTTCGTATGCCAGACAAAAGCCGGGCAACACGAACCCAGATGACAATCTCAGGTCCTCAGCGCAGTCGAAATAGTGCGTTTTCACCATCCCCACACCGGTCGTTGCATGTGCCATAAAGTGACTCCACTCGCCCTAATTACGATTACAACGATGCCAATGCTTGGTCAATGTCTGTCAGAATATCGTCGATGGTCTCGATGCCAATTGACAGACGAATGAAGTCTTCGGTGACGCCGGTCAACGTCAACTCATCGGCCGTCAACTGACTGTGTGTCGTTGATGCCGGATGAATGGCCAAACTACGCGCATCTCCAATATTTGCGACATGCGAAAAGAGTTTGAGTTTGTTGATGAACGCTGTTCCTGCAGCACGTCCACCTTGCACGCCGAACCCAAGGATACCACTTTGTCCCTTTGGCATGTACTTTTGGGCTAGATGATAACTCGAATGGTCGCTCAATCCTGGATAGCGCACCCACGTCACTTTGCTGTGCTGCTGCAGATGCTTCGCAACTGCGAGTGCATTGCTACTGTGACGCTCCATACGCAAACCGAGCGTCTCAATTCCCTGCAAAATCAGAAATGAATTGAACGGGCTGATGCTTGCTCCAATATCACGCAAGCCCTGAACACGAGCCTTCAAGATATATGCTGGTGCACCCAATGTGTGATAGACCAAACCGTGGTATGAGGCGTCTGGTGTGGTCATTTCGGGGAATCGAGGGCTATTCCAATTGAACTTGCCACTATCGACCAACACACCACCGATCGAGGTTCCGTGACCACCAATGTACTTCGTCACTGAATGCAATACGATGTCAGCGCCCCATTCAATTGGTCGGCACAAGTACGGCGTAGCCGTTGTGGCGTCAACCATGACTGGCACACCCTTTTCGTGAGCAATCTTCGCAATTGTCTCCAAATCAACGATGTCGAGGCGTGGATTCCCCACCAGTTCGAGATAAATCAGCTTGGTCCGATCATCGATCGCATTTCGGAAGCCGTTGTGATCGCGAGCGTCGACGAATTTTGTGGTGATGCCCATTTTGGGTAACGTGTGCTTGAACAAATTGTACGTGCCACCGTACAAATCACTCGACGAAATAATGTTGTCGCCGGCACTGGCGATGTTGAGCACACCAAGGGTCTGTGCCGCCTGACCGGAGGCAAGCGCCAAGGCAGCCACGCCACCTTCTAAAGCAGCAATGCGCTGTTCAAGTACATCGGTGGTCGGGTTCATGATACGAGTGTAGATGTTGCCGAACTCTTGCAGGCCAAACAAACGTGCTGCATGATCGGTATCTTTGAACTGATACGAAGTTGTCTGATAGATTGGAACTGCGCGTGACCCTGTGGTCGGGTCTGGCGTTTGACCAGCGTGCAACGAAAGGGTTTCGAACCCCTTAAACTCTGATGCATTCGTCATGAATCATGTACTCCTAATAAAAAAATCACTCTTGTCTGGTCTACAAGAGCAACTTCGCGGGTACACCTTACTGCTGTGCATGAGCAGCTCGCGCGCGTCGCTCTCATCGTCCAGATATACTGCCGGATTTGGCACCGTTTAAGTGTTGTGGCTGCTAACGTCGTTGTAGCAATGCACGCATAACACCTTGGTTGCCGAGGCTTCGTAGGGCCGGTCCCTCCACCTCTCTGGATAAGAGTTGCGCTATTCACTTGTATTTGATTGTATAGATTTACGCAATAGTTGTCAAGCATGATAAAATAGCGTTATTAACACATTTCATCGCAGAACGAGCATTGATTATGCTGACGCAATATCAACCGACAAAAATGAGCGAGCGTCTCAGCTATAATCCGCCATGGCCAACCTTCTATATCAATCACGAAGGTGTGGTTGTACACGCAACGCAACAAGCACTTTCACTCTTTGATTTAACCGAACAAGCAGTCTGTAACCACCATTACGCCGAGACGATTACGTCATCAAGTCATGATCTTGGCGCACTTTTCGCCCAAACAGAATCGAATAATGAGACGTTTCGCGATATACTCACCATGCAAATCGGTCAGCACACAAAACAATGTCACGTACTCATTCGTTTTTTTGCGCGTGTTAATTTGTTCTTGTTCGTACTCGTTGAAGTCACGCACACGAACAAAAAAGATGAATTTAATCGTATTGTAGAGCTGTTTCTCGGCAGAATTGTCGGAGATACAGGTCTACGAAAGATGATTGCTCAACTTCAAGAACACTTTTCAACAATTAATCTAGGCATCATGATTTCGCTCCTTCAAACACCGGTTGACATACAAGCCCGCTATCCAATGGTCACACGTGAATTCGCCGGATTATGGGTATTTGGCAAGCAACTCCCACTCATAGACTTGCCCTATACTGAAGTGTTAAGTTTTATTGTCAATAAAACATCCACGTTTCAAACATTTGACGACCTGCGTGAAATCGTCAACAAATCAGGAGAGAACAGCGAATTTGAAGACTTGTTTCATCGTTTTTCAATTACTGGTATGTACAAGTTCATTGGAGTCCCACTAGTCAGCAACGGCAAACAATTCGGGTTTGCCTTAATCGGTGGACCATTTTTCGATGAATACGACATCCATCAGATATTCACCTCTGTACATTACCTACAAGGTAGCATCTCTCAGTTCCATGCGCAGTCGTATCTCTCAAACCAGATTGTACGGCTCGAACGCTTGAACGAACAAATCAATCAACTGGTAAACATCCAAACGGAACAACATCTCTATGCTGAGGTATGTCGTGCCTGTATGGCCATCTTTGATGCACGTTATGTCTTTATGGGTCTCGTGACAGAGGATACAATTTCACTGGCACGCAGTACGATACCGGATGAGCTGTGGCGATTTCCATTTGATGCGCAAGATAGACAACAGTTTGAAAAGAATTACTACACCACAACACTCTCAGCCGAAGAATCTCCGATGCTTCAATACATCGCAACATCAACACAAAACGATGTCATGGCTTGTGTGCCCATGTTTGAAAATCAACGCCTCATCGGAGTCATTGGCGTATGTCATCAGTTTCGCGAGATTCTCACCGATCGTGATTTGGTGTATGCCCGACAATTTGCAGACTTTATCGGTTCACATTACACCCGCATTCGGCTCACCACGGCTCTAAACGATTCCGAACAACGTTATCGATTTTTGCTCAACGAGACAAGTCTCGCATTGCTAGTCACAGATGCACAATTTATGGTAACGCACATGAATCATGCGGCACGTCGCATGTTCGGGATAGACGACGATCAAGCGATTCATTTATTGTCGTTTCTTGACGAACACGACAACCAACCAACCCATACATGGCCAGCACAGTCCATGCAATTACGTACGCTGATTGTTGACAAAGTACAGTATCAAACACATGTCCGCAATCGACTTCGCAACACAAAAACACCCATTGAGCTTGAAGCACAACTCTTACGACAAGACAACCAAGTTGAATACATGATTACGCTTCGAGACATACAAGAGCGCATTACCATCGAACAAGAGTTCCAACTGCGTGAGCGTGAAATTGATCTTTTTCAACATATCACGAGTGTCGTGAATAGCTCACTTAACTTAGACGAACTTTTGCAACGTTCACTCGACATCTTGGACGAAGCAGAGTTCGGGAGTATGACTGCGATTATATTGATTGATGAAGATGGCAAACCACAAATCGCTGCGTATCGGCGCGTTCCACATACCATCATCGAGGTGTCTAAAAGTAACCCGTATTTGCTCTGGTCTGCATTTGATCAGATTCTACCTGATAACGAAAAACTCGTTATTCCGACTAATCTGCCACTTGATGCCGCGTTAACGAATCAAATGATGGTGCAAATCGGGCACATCATTGGTGGCAAATTAACTGCAGATGAACGCATAATCGGACTGAGTCTGGCTGCACATCCGTACAAATCACACGCAAACTTTTCTCCACGCGATCTGCAAATATTGAATGCGGTCAGCAATCAACTTTCGCGCGCAGTGACCAATGCGAAATTACACACATCATTACAACAAGCAGCCGACCGGTATATCAACCTGTATCAAGAAGCTGAAACAATTCGCGCAAATTTAGCACTTATCATCAACAGTTCGCCGGACGTTCTCATGCTTGTGAACCGTCACTCATGGAACATGCGCATTCTCAACGCTCAACCACTAGCCGCACTCCACTATAACGTGGATGAACTAACGAACAAGTCATTTGCGGTACTGTGCGCACCAGAAAATCACGATGTTCTAATCAAGCAATACAGTGCAATCACAGAAAACAGCACATATAGTTTTGAACAAGAACTTGTGCGCGGAGATGGCCAATCCTTCGTAGCTCTGATCGCAACAAATGCCATGAATAACGATGACATCTTGTTTGTCATCAAAGATATCACCCTGATGCGTCAACTCGAAAATCGCATCAAACAACGCGAAAAACTCGCACTGATTGGACAAATGATTGCGAGTGTAGCACACGAACTCAACAACCCGATTGCTGTGATACGCGGGATTGCCCAACTACAACTGCTCAATCAGCATGACCCGCAAACGCAACATGATTTTGCGGTGATAGAACAAACGTCACAACGTGCAGGCAAAATTGTGCAACAGCTCCGGTCATTGCTGCAGCCACAACAACTACCCATGAGCATGATTAACTTGTATCAATGTGTCATGCGCATCTTAGACTCATACATCCAAAATAACCAGTTGCAACACATCACTCTGGTGTTTGATACCCAACTGGATGACTTCCTTGTGCTTGGCATCGAATCACAACTCGAACAGGTATTTGTGAACCTGATTGATAATGCAATCAGAGCTATGACACAGCCAGATACATCGCATAAACTTACCATTTCATTGGACAAAAACCCGCAACACGTCACTGTTCATATTGACGACACTGGTCCAGGGATTGCGCCGCACATTCGGAAGACAATTTTTGAACCATTTGTCACATCTCGTGCGACCGGCGAAGGCATGGGGCTTGGGTTAGCAATTGTACACGCCATCATCACGCAACACCAAGGAAAAATTGAGAACTTTAACATACCACCACACGGAACACGATTTACGATAACTCTCCCGAGTGCTGATGCGCCGCGTATGCGCGTCGCAAACGCAACTCATGATAACAGTCTCTATACAACAATCACTGAGATTTTGCGTGAACTCACTGATTCGCCAATCGTTGAAGTTGAATCACTTACCAGTGAGTGCGATTTACTGATAATTGATGAAAACGCACTACCAACCATTGCGCATCGAAGGCATCAAATCAACGCAATGTGCTTCATCAGTCATTCTGGCCAGGTGTATACAAGTCAAACATCAGTGATCATCAGTCCAACGTCGACCAACGAACAAATTCGGCAACAACTCAGTTCGCTCTTGCCATACATCGTGGTATGAACATGATAGAAAGGGTGCACTATGCATATTTCATTCCAAGAAACCGCAATTATTCATCTCCATCCAGATGATAACTTGGTCATTGCACTGATTCCGTTGAGTCCCGGACGTGCACTCTCCATCGGCACTCTCGTTGTCAAAACAACATCCGCCATCAACGCCGGCCACAAAGTTGCCATACGTCAAATCCGTGCCGGAGAAGTCGTTCGCCGCTACGGTCAGATTATTGGCTTTGCGCAAAAAGACATACACCCTGGTGACCACATTCACACCCACAATTTGAGCGTCGGTAGCATGCAACTTGATTACGCGGTAGCTTCAGACACCAAACCAGTCCCGTACGTCCCGACGACTGAACGGCGGTCATTCATGGGGTACAAACGAGCCGATGGCAGTGTGGGAACACGAAATACTGTAGCAGTGATCGGCACGGTGAACTGCTCGTCACACACCCTGAAGCGCATCGTCGCTCGTGCAAAAGCCGAATTACTTCCCCGCTACCCAAACGTGACGGATATTGTGGCACTCGCTCACAAACACGGATGTGCAACGCGCGATGGCAGCCCAGAGCTAGGCATGCTTCAACGTACGTTAGCGGGATTCGCGCACAATGCAAATGTCGCTGGGTATCTGTTTGTTGGTCTCGGATGTGAAACGAATCAATTTGAAAGTTTATTCAACGCGCATCGGGCACGCTTTGGATCCATGAACTTACCGCCATATTTGGCCGTGCAAGATGAAGGTGGAGTGACCTCTACCATCGAAGCCGGATTACACGCACTACAACCCATCCTGGCACATGCAAATACATTCGTTCGCACCAATCAGTCCGTTGAGCACATCAATCTCGCCTTACAGTGTGGTGGCAGTGACGGATTTAGCGGCATTAGTGCCAATCCAGCACTCGGGTATGCCGTCGATATGCTCGTTGCGCAAGGTGGTACAGCTGTGCTCTCCGAAACACCAGAAATATATGGTGCAGAACACATGTTGACACGGCGTGCATCAAATCATGCGGTGGCTGATAAACTGATTTCTCGTATTCACTGGTGGGAAGAATATACGCGTACACATGGATTCGAAATCGACAATAATCCCAGTCACGGTAACAAGGCTGGCGGACTAACAACCATCTACGAAAAATCCCTTGGTGCAGTGGCCAAGGGTGGGAGTATGCCGCTCACTGCAGTGTACGAGTACGCCGAACTCATAACTGAGCGCGGCTTTGTATTCATGGATACACCCGGGTACGACCCTGTCTCAGCAACCGGACAAGTGGCTGGTGGCAGCAACATGATTGTCTTTACCACGGGTCGGGGAAGTTGTTTTGGTTTCAAGCCCGTTCCAAGCATCAAAATCTCAACGAACACTACAACATACGAACGAATGCGGAGTGACATGGACATCAACGCAGGTACCATAATCACTGGTGAAGAGACGATCGCGCAGGTTGGCAAACGCATTTTCGAGTACATGATAGAAGTTGCTTCCGGTAAACATAGCTTAAGTGAAGCTCAAGATATTGGTGAAGAAGAGTTCAATCCATGGATGCTCGGTGCAACGATGTAGTCACCCAGCGGTGAGTATGTACGTACACATACTCACCGCTGCATACGCATTCCATCTTTCAAATACTTGACAAACAAAAGTGCTCCCGCACTTATTCCTATTGGCACGGCAACAACATTTACCACTGGTATTGAAGCGAGCGGCACCATAATCACAGCAAACCCAAGTAACTCCGGTAAATATTGTCGAAACACCGCAAAGCGCTGTCGAAAACGTAATCCGCGACGACTCATCGGTACATCAGTAAAGTCCAACAAGGTCACCACAGTGGTGCTCACAATTACAAATGCTGATCCGATGATAACGCCAATGAACGGCACATACCCGATCACAAACCCCAAGATTGCAAAACAAATAACCACCACTACTTTTCGTAGCTCATACCACAATGCACTCCGTATACTATGAAAAATCGTCATTGGTGCTAGGTGTTCATCGACCAAATACTTGTCATCAATTCGTTCAGCCACAATTCCGTAGAATGGACTCCCGATGATCGTACCGAGGCGCACTGCGAGCATCGTAACAAAGATTAACGCGATTGTGTTGAACATGACGTAGAGCAAATCCACGACCCACTGCCACGCGTCATGAAGCTGGGCATCAAAGTAATCAACCAATTGCTGAACAACCCAACCACTCACTCCGTATCGAAAAATCAGGTATGCCATACAGATGTTCAAAATGATGGGAATGACGATGAATCGCCGTCCATTGATTAACGTGAGTTCAGTCCACACGATAAATGGAAGGCCGAGACCTGCAAAAAATCGTTGTACCACGCGCACACACACCTCTCAACGAAAGAATCTTACCTACTATACGTCTAAAATATTGTTTTTGATGCAATACGATGAGACTTGACGCAAATAGCGCTCTCATCTACACTAGCGGTATCACGCTCATTGACCTACACAGTAATGATGCTGTATGCGCGGAGCCAAACTATGTCGATACTCTTTCATCATGTGAGTGTGCCTCGTCCCCCCGGCCCTGAAAGTGCATCTGCCGCACGCCACTTCTACATTGACCTGATTGGTCTCAAAGAAGTACCTGTACCTGACGCCTTACGCCAACTAGACTTGGTGTGGTTTGGTGTGGGTGACGGCGAACTGCATTTGTATGCAGAGCCATCTAGTGCTGGTCACGGCAGACACTTTTGTTTGCGCGTCATTGACCAAGCCGAAGTGCGTGCACGTCTGAGTGCGGCAGGTGTCACCTGCACCGACACCATCGCGATTCCGGGACGTCCACGATTCTTTTGTACCGATCCATTCGGTAACAGTATTGAAATCACCACCATTCAGTCATCCAATTAGTCGGAGGATACCAATGAGCAAAACTATCGGAGTTGGGTTGGTAGGCTACAAGTTCATGGGTAAATCCCATTCAAACGCCTATCGTCAAGTTGGTCACTTTTTTCCTGACATTCCATTTACCCCGGAACTGACTGCGTTGTGCGGTCGCGACGAAGGCGCTGTAAAGCAGGCGGCCGTTGACATGGGGTGGAAAGGCTACGAGACGGATTGGCGCAAGCTCGTGTCTCGCAAGGACATTGGCCTGGTAGATGTATCCACGCCTGGCGATTCTCATGCAGAAATTGCCATTGCAGCCGCAAGTGAAGGCAAACATGTCTTCTGTGAAAAGCCACTGGCCAACACACTGCCAGAAGCACGTGCCATGGCTGAAGCCGTCAAGAAGAACGGCGTGGTTGGCATGGTCAACTTCAACTATCGTCGCGTGCCTGCGGTGCAACTCGCAAAACGCCTGATTCAAGATGGACGCATCGGCCGCATTTATCACTGGCGTGCAGTCTACCTACAAGACTGGATCATGGACCCCAATTTCCCACTTGTATGGCGCTTACAAAAGCACTTGGCTGGGTCAGGCACGCTGGGCGACCTCGGCGCACATAGCATCGACCTTGCACGCATGTTGGTAGGAGAAATCACCGAGGTCACTGGCTTGACAGAGACGTTCATCAAGAAACGTCCGTTGTTGTCAGGAACGACTGGTGGGTTGGGAGCAGCCGCCTCAGCCGAGTATGGCGAAGTCACCGTCGATGATGCTGCATTGTTCATGACGCGGTTTGATAATGGAGCGGTCGGCACCTTCGAAGTTACGCGCTTCGCTAACGGTCGTCGCAACTTCAATTCATTCGAAATTAACGGTTCCAAAGGTAGTATCGTCTTCAATCTTGAGCGCATGAACGAGTTGAACGTGCTGTTCAATGACGACGCCGCCGACGCAACCGGGTTCCGTAATGTACTTGTGACCGAAGGTGCGCATCCGTATATGAACGCCTGGTGGCCAGCCGGTCACATCATCGGCTGGGAGCACACCTTCACACATGGCGTTCGCGACATATTGCACGGTATCGCAGATGGTGTTTCACCAGACCCAACTTTTGATGACGGCGTCCGTTGTCAGGCAGTCTTGGATGCCATCGAAAAGTCGGCCGGTAGCAAACAATGGGTCTCACCTGAGTATTAAGCACAACTGCAGGGACGTATGCACATGCGTCCCTGCATCGAACAATTACCACATGAAAGGACCATAGACAATGGCACGTCCTGTAACACTATTCACCGGGCAATGGGCAGATTTGCCCTTTGAGACGCTCTGTGCCAAAGCAAAAAGCTTTGGCTATGATGGTCTTGAGTTGGCGTGTTGGGGTGATCATTTCGAGGTCGGCAAAGCACTCAATGACCCCAATTACATTCCTGCCAAGAAGGCAACCTTGGAAAAACACGGTTTGAAGTGCTTTGCCATTAGCAATCATCTGGTCGGTCAAGCGGTATGTGACAACATTGACGAGCGCCACAAGTCCATCTTGCCTCCACATGTATGGGGTGATGGCAATCCCGAGGGAGTGCGTCAACGTGCTGCCAAAGAAATGATGGATACAGCACGTGCCGCAGCTAAATTTGGCGTCAAAGTCGTGAATGGCTTTACTGGATCATCAATTTGGCATTTAATCTACTCGTTCCCACCCAATAGTCCTGCGATGATCGACGCAGGATACAAGGATTTCGCCAACCGATGGAACCCCATCATTGACGTCTTTGACGAGGTCGGTGTTAAATTTGCCCTCGAAGTTCATCCCACCGAAATTGCGTACGACATCTACACCACAGAAGCCGCACTGATTGCCATCGGCAATCGCCCCGGCTTCGGCATCAATTTTGATCCAAGTCACTTATTCCACCAGTTCATCGACTCAGTTGCGTTTATTGAGCGCTTCAAAGACCGCATTTACCACGTACACGTCAAAGAGAGCGCACGCAATCTCAACGGTCATACAAGCATACTCGGTTCACACATCAACTTCGGCGATGCACGACGTGGTTGGGACTTTATCTCCCCTGGTCGTGGTGAGCAGATGCAGTGGGGGCCAATATTCCGCGCACTCAATCGCATTGGGTACCAAGGTCCATTATCCGTTGAGTGGGAAGATAGCGGCATGGATCGTGAGTACGGTGCCACCGATGCATGTGCATTTGTACGCCGTAACGACTTCACCCCATCCAATGTCCAGTTCGACGCTGCGTTTTCACGCGACTAAAATGATCTGCAAAAGGGTGGCACAGTGTGCCACCCTTTTTGTGTAGGTACGACATGCAAAGCACACCACCCATATCACTGGCTCAAAAGCGGGCCATTGTCACTGGCATAAACCGAGAAATTGGTGCAACGATAGCCACAACGCTTGCCTTAGCCGGATGTCATGTTGTAGGCGTTTATTACAACGAAGAAGCGCGTGTCACGCCAGTAGTTGAAGCCGTGTCACGTGCTGGCGGTGTCCTTCATGCACTGCATGCTGATTTGCGTCATGTCAGTGAAAACGAGCGGATTGTCGCTGAAGCAGTACGCATTCTCGGTGGCATCGATATTTTTGTGGCAAATTCAGGCGTAACCGTGTTTGGTCCAATCGAACAAATGCATGAACAAGCCTGGGACGATGTCTTTGATTTGAATGTCAAAGGTGCATATTTTGGTGCTCGTGCAGCCGCGCTTCAAATGAAAGCACAGAACACCCCAGGAACAATCATCTTCTCGTCATCGGTGACGGGTGTGACCGCCATGGCAGGTGCATCGATATACGGCACCAGCAAAGCCGCTCTGCGTCACATCGCAGCGACGTTGGGCGTCGAGTTAGCACCGGCTCAGATCCGCGTAAATGCAATTGCCATCGGTGCCACACTGAATGAACGCAATCTTGCAGATGCCCCAGACTACGCACAGACATGGGCACGACTCGCACCCATTGGGCGCGTCGGTCAACCACAAGACGTGGCAGATACCGTACTCTATCTGTGCTCACCACTTGCAAGTATGCTGGTTGGCCAAACCCTCATCATTGACGGTGGGTGGACGTGGCAAAGTCCACTCTCACCACAGGATCGTGAAGAATGATTGAAATCCTCCGCGCACCCACTCACAAATTCACACTCGCTGCAGTCGATTTCGACGGCACCATGTCGCTGATACGCATCGGCTGGCAACACGTAATGCATGGGGTCATGAAAGCTGCGCTGCAAAACTTCCATCCAAATCCCGATCACATTGACAGTGATATCCGTACATACATCGCACATTCGACCGGCCAACCCAGTATCATTCAAATGGCCTGGGTAGATGAACAAGTACTCTTGTATGGTGGCCCACATCGAGGTGCACAGTACTATCTCGATCAATTCAGCAATGCGATGAAACATCAAATCGATGCACGTATCGCCGCCATTACCAATCACACAACTGCGGACGAACTGATGATTTCTGGCGCTCGGCAACTACTTCAACAGCTTGCGCAGCGCAACATACGGATTGCCCTGGTCAGTGGCACTGAACATCACCATTTAGTACGCGAAAGCGCAGCACTACGCATTGATACTTACTTTGACGCAGGCATCTTTGGTCCTGGCGCACACGCGCCCGGCTTCACAAAACATGATGCAATAGCTCACCTCATCGCCCACTACGATGTTGCACCTGGTGCACTTATTTCGATTGGCGATGGGCCAGTAGAAATCAAAGCAGGGAAAGCATTAGGCGGATATGCGTTGGCAGTCGCATCAGACGAGCACGGTGGCGGACTTGACTCAGACAAACGTAAGCATTTACTTGATGCAGGTGCAGATGCCGTTATTGCGAATTTTCGTCATATTGATGCAATCTCACAGGCTCTATTTATTGACTAAGGAGTGCTATGCCATTACCTCGCTTTGACCGCAGCCAACTTCGCATCCTGCCATTGAGTCAACGCGTCCACGATATGGCACTTGATTATGTGCTACCACTCACTCCTCCAGTGGAACCGTACACAAATGACAAGTTGACTAGCGTATGTGAGGCAATCGTTGCAGCTCGCGCCAATCGACGCCCAGTCATTTTGATTATGGGAGCACATGTGATTAAACAAGGGGCGTCGCGCTTCGTCATTGACCTGATGGAACGTGATATCGTGACGCATGTGGCCATGAATGGTGCAGGTTTGATTCATGACTTTGAACTGTCACGCATCGGTGCCACTACCGAAAGCGTGGCGACGTACATTTCACAAGGACAATTTGGGCTGTGGAGTGAGACTGGCGACCTAAACACGTTGATCACACAGGCGGCCGCGTACGACATGGGCATGGGAGAATACGTGGGAAGCGTAATTGAACAACACCAGTTCCCCCATAAAGACCTGTCAATCGTCGCAGCCGGGCATCGACTAGGTATACCGGTCACCATCCATGTAAGCATCGGCCAAGATATCATCCACGAACACCCGAACTGTGACGGTGCAGCGCTAGGCAAAGCGAGCTACACTGATTTTCTTATTTTGACACAGACGATTACACAACTCGAAGGTGGCGTCATGCTCAACGTAGGAAGTGCTGTGATGGGACCAGAGGTCTACCTCAAAGCACTTGCCATGGCACGGAATGTGGCACATCAACAACAGCAACAGATTGCCCACTTCACGACGGCAGTTTTTGATATGGTGAGTTTGCCAGATGATTTGAGCACCGAAGCACGCAAAAGTGACCCTGCGTACTACTATCGGCCTTTCAAAACAATCTTAGTACGTACGGTGCGTGATGGTGGGACAAGTTACTACATAAATGGCGATCATCGCACCACCATTCCACACCTCTGGCATATCATTAGTACGCTGACACAAACGAATTGAGCATACACATGCAACACCAACGATTACACCAAATCACTGAACAGTTCAACAGCAAACGCGTTGTCGTGTGCGGCGACTTTTTTCTTGACCGCTATTTGTGGATAGACCAACAACGTGCTGAAATTTCCGTTGAAACTGGAAAAGTTGCCCATCAGGTTACATCGCAGTCAACCGCGCCAGGTGCTGCCGGAACGGTCGCGGCCAATCTCGCTGCGCTCGGCGCAAATGTTATCTGTCTCGGTGTTATCGGCGATGATGGTGATGGATACATGCTACGCAACGGGCTGCTCCGTATAGGTGCTGATGATAACCTACTCGTCGTTACACCAGATCGCCCTACCGCCACCTATACAAAACCTACGGTACGCCATGTTGATGGAAATATTACCGAGCTCGAACGGCTCGATATTCGAAGTCGAGTTCCACTTGACGAATCAATAATCAGTCAAATTGCACATCATCTTGACACGCTGGCAGATACAGTTGATGCAGTCATCTTCGCCGACCAAATGCCTGAATCTGGTTGCGGCGTAATTGGCAAACCGATTCACGATGTGATTGCACAACTAGCAAAAACGCATCCTACATTACCGATTTTTGCTGACTCACGTCAGCGCATCAGCGAATTTCGTCATGTTATCATCAAGCCGAACATCCATGAAGCCTGCCAGGCGTGCATGCTACCACAGTCACTAGAACATGCATATACTGCGGCACAAACGCTGTCGTATCGTACGCAGAAGCCGGTAGTGACTACACTTGGGAGTGAGGGCGTCCTGATTTATGAACATGCCACGTACCATCACGTGCCTGCAATACCGGTGGATCAACCCATCGATGTAGTTGGTGCTGGCGACAGTGTCATGGCAGCACTAGCAATAAGTGCTGCGAGTGGCGCTTCGTTGGTCGAATCAGCATCCATCGCCATGATGGTGGCTGGTGTCACCGTCCGCAAAATTGGTACAACTGGCACGGCAACAATCAACGAAGTTGTTGCAATAGCGTCACAGTATGGGCTCATTGATGAGTAATCTCATCGCACGATGTTATAGTAAACTCTGGCAGTCACACGGTAAATTACACTGTACATCAGTGAAAAAATGAGAAACGAGACGATTGCTACAGTCATCAAGACTGATACCGTGTCAACACGAAACAAACCAAGAAAGTGATGGATCATCCGCATCGATATGGCGAAATGAATCCCGGCAACAATCAATGGTATAAAAAACAAAATCACGACTTGTCGATTAACAGTTGCACGCACTTCATTTTTGTTTCTATATAGTCTTGTAACTGTACTAATTCTAGCTTCTTGCGCAAACGCGCAATATACACGGACAAGGTATTTTCATCGACAAAACAGTCACTTTGCCAGAGACGCGTCATCAGAAGTTCACGTTCGACAAATTGACCGCGATTTTCCATGAGCATCTGCATTATTTTTATCTCTGTTTTCGTTAAATCAAGTCGCTGGCCCGCAGAAATAATCACTGATTCAGCAAGGTCAAGCGTGCAATCAGCAGTCGATATGACATGAGATTGCACCTGATAATCATATGCGCGACGTAACACAGCGTTCACTTTAGCATGTAATATTTCGATGTCAAAAGGCTTCGCAATAAAATCATCGCCACCTTTATCTATTGCCATGAGGATGTTGAAGTTATTCGATGCAGATGAAATAAATATGATCGGGACTTTCGAAACTTTGCGAATTTCATGACAGAAGAAATATCCATTATGCATCGGGAGCATAATATCCAAAATCACCAACTGTGGTGAAAACTTAAGGAAGTCAGGCAGCATGGTTGCATAATTCGTGGCAACGAACACGTCGAATCCCCACAACACAAACTGTTGCTCAAGTGTTCGCGCAATGACCGCATCATCTTCAATTAACATTATGCGTTGCATTGATACACCTTGATATCATTTTTTGTATTATATCATCGTGAATGAATCCGAACGCCTTACTATGCTCACAAATCTGTACGATTGACGTTTGCAACTTTCCTTTTGACAGTATCGTCTACACCCTGTATGCTTTAGGAATGGGGATGTTTGGTTTTGACAGGGTAGGATCCTGAGTTGCTGCACGTCGAGCCGCCCAGTCTCGTTAAAGGGGCACCGGCATAACTGCCAAAAACATCAGCGCTCCGTCGTTCGCCCGAACGACCGCGTTTGCTGCCTAATATAGGGAGCACGTTCACCACCCCTCGCCCGGCCGGGTGAGTGAACGTCAATGCCGGGACGCTGCGAGAGAGTCGTTTCCGTATCTCGCTTAAGACAAGGAAAATCGCAGGTTGCGCGCTTTGTTCCTCGTGTGTGTAACCTGCTAAAGCAATCAAGGAACTAAACGTGTAGACGCGCCCAGTCAGCTTATTCTGGACGGGGGTTCGACTCCCCCCATCTCCACCACTTGCAACGCACACAGCATCCTGTGTGCGTTTTGCATACAATCGTAAGTGATTACTCTCCCGTCAGCAATCGTTCAACATCATTGATGACTTCCTGCAGGCTAGCACACGCACGTTGAGGATCATGCCAGACAGCCTCAAGCGCCGCTTCAACTCGTTGTTGATACTGATATGGTGTTTTCTCGCATGCTCCAGCTCGCGGAACCGCCTGCTTCTCGTTTAGACAGTACTGTCTGTTGAGCGCAAAGATGACTTGGTTTAGTGCTGAAATCGCACGTACCAGGTGTGCAGTCACATAGTACGCATCTTGTCGATTGATGCTTTTTCCTGCAAGATCAATTGAAAACTGTGCTTCGAATCGAAACGCGCGATAAATCCCTTGTTGCACGGCATCTGGATAGATATCTACGCCCATTTTGAGCGGCGTAATTACATTTGTTGCATCCCACAGCACTTTACACGCATGTAACTCACCCATATACATGACATTGATGAACGCATGCGGATGACCTGGTTGATAGTGCGATGTGATGTCTCCCTGCATACATGCAGCAATGACCTGCTTTACACGCATAGTCTCACGTAGAATTATGTCTATCGAATGCCCTTGTATTCGCATCCAAGCCCCGGCATTAACCCAAGGACCCCATCCGCCGGGTGCATCGACCAAATGTTCACGATGGTCATCATCCAATTGCTGTACAGCGCGATTCAAGGCCACAACATCGAGTGTCTGATGAGCTCCATAATAGACTCCGATATCGATATCTGACTGCGCTGTGGCATGACCAGTTGCATGTGAACCACCTAAAACCACTGCATCAATACCCGCCACAGCACGTAATGACTGCACAACGTGACGAATCATATCTTCCATGCTGCCTATGTCTCACTTTCAGAATTCAACAAATGCATCTTTTGACTAATTACTCCACTTCGTATGTACATCGTGTTGGAGCATACGCTGATAATCTCTTTATTGACAAGTTACTACAGAATATGGTAAATTACAAAAAGATGACAATGCATATGAGGTGACTGATGAAGATTATTCGATATGTAGCTGTGGGTGCGCTCGCTCTGATAATCACAGCGTGCGGCAATCAGCCAACAGACGAACAAATTGTGGAAACACGCGTTGCCCAGGGCATTCAGGCGACGCAACTCGCACTCGATTCAACAGCAACAGCCCAAGCTGCAACGAATCCTGAAGCGGTCACACCGCTAATTGTGTTTGCGACGGCCACGAGTGCAAGTGGCGGTGGTCAAGCACCAGCTGCAACTGCACGTCCAACCAATAATCAACCAGCTGCGACTGCGACTTATGCGCCGGTGGCAACGGTCACTCCAGAAAACGAGCAAACGGCGACGG
>Ga0194130_10004187_pt1 | contig 18586 bp, 15 predicted proteins | sample TA2KigsurfametaG_FD_160084 | JGI IMG/M metagenome (GOLD analysis project Ga0194130, IMG submission 160084) | Freshwater microbial communities from Lake Tanganyika, Tanzania - TA2015050 Kigoma 12 surface | ecosystem: Environmental > Aquatic > Freshwater > Lake | place: Tanzania: Lake Tanganyika... | reverse complement strand
GAGCGCTTCGGGAGCGGCAAGGGGGAAGGCTGCACAGGTAAAAAGCCATGAGCAGCAGGTCCAGCAACGCCTTGACCTCACCATGAAAGGTCTCGGTGGGCTTGCCACCGTGCTTGTTCTTTTCGCGCTCTATAGTGTATTCGCGCAAAGCGGACTCAATAAGGCGATCCACACCGCTGCGCCCCCGATGGTTGATCTGTCTGAGCTTGTTGCGACCCATGGCGGGAAAGGAGCGTCGGGTAAAGGCGATCACGCCAAGGAAGCTAAGGCAGCAAACAACGCAAAGCTTAAGCTTCCCGAGGGGACCGACCCGAGGATAGATTACGCCTTTGAGCAAATTGCCAATTTTGAAAATACCCGATCTGAGGCGGTGTTGCGCAGTACGCGAGCAAATGTTGCAGGGGTTGCGCCGGGTAGTGTGGCTGCGCGCGCGGGATTTAGGGTGGGTGATTTCATCTTAAGTATCGATGGGGATCAGGCAGGTTTTGTGTGGGACAGCCTTCGTAAATTGACCGCCGCTGGCAAATCTTCGGTCTTGCTCGAAGTCCAACGCGGCAATGAAGTATTGCGTGGCGAACTGCTGGCGCCTGAAGGGGAGTTGCTCACATCAACAAATACCGGTTTGCTCTTTGAGATCCCTGAGGGTTACCGTTTTATCGGTGAAAACGATCGGCGCGAGCTTCGGGGCGGGTTTTCTAGGGTTTATATGGAGGGCCTGGCAGGTGACGAGCGTCTGGCCTATGCAACAAGCTTGGCGCTCTTGGGTGGCAATTTGGTCAAACGGGGTGTTGAGCAGGCCGGTTTGAAGCCCTCAGACCCGATGTGGCTGAAGACCGAGCAAATCCTTGCCGACCACCATAGTAAATTCAGCAAGGCGCTTGCACACCACGGTGCTGTCCTCGAGACCATGCAAGCCAGTTTGCAAGCTGGTTTTGTGAAAATTGGAGCACTACTTTTAGCGGCGCTTATTGCCGGCATTGCAGCGCTTGCCTCAGCGCTTCAGCTTAATAAGCATCTGAGCGAGCAAGGCATCGGCGCCATGAGAGCGCAGTTTCAAGGCTTGCGTTCGCAAATGGATCAACTTGCTCATGCGCAGGCTGCCATGAGTGCATCTGGGCGAGATCTGCCTGCTACCGGACGTGCAAGTACGCGACAGAGCGCTGCCGCTTCGACGCGGTCAAGCGAACCGGCAAGGGATGAAGGTCGTGAGCCTGGGGCTCGAGGATCCGACATGAGTTCTGCTGTAGCGGCAGGCGCTGCCGCAGCGGCCGGTTTGTCACTTGCTGAGCTTGCAGCAAGGGTTGCGCTTTCAAGCGATGCAGACGACGACGAGGCAAGCGATGCCGACAAGGACAAGTCAAGCAAGGCTGGCGTGGATGAAGGCCATGATGTCTTGGTACAAGTTGACGCCTTGGGTGGTGCTGATTCGACCGAAGCTGGAAAGGAAGCCTTAGTCGCGTCCAACTCCGAAGCTGAGCACGCCGTATCAGCAGGCGGGGCCGATGCTATGGCTGGGGCAGACCTAGCCGCTGCGCCAAGTACCGACACTGCGGCCGTCGGGGAGGCACAAGCGGCGCTTGCGCCTGGACAGGAAGCGGCTGCAGCGTCGGGGCCGGAAGCTGAGTCTGTGACACAAACCGCTGCAACCAGTGATGCAGCCTCTGATCAAACGGGTCAAACGGGGAGCGCACCGGACCAGGCCCTAAACGCGAATGCCTCGAGGACTGGAGACGGTGCAAACGCCTGATGCTCGTGAGCGCTTCATGCTTGCGAGTTTTGGGCAGACGCGTTGCGCGATATCGTTGGGGCAAATCGAGCGGGTTATCCGAGGTCCTCGTGTCCAACACTGGCCCGGCAACGGTTCGGTCAAGGGCATTGTCCGGGCAGAAGGATGGTTGGTTTGGTTGCTTTCACCTGGAAAGCTCTTCCCCGAGTTAGGCGATGTAAGGGGTGCTGGAGATTGGCTCTTGGTTCTAAAGGCGGCTAGTGGACTAACCCGCGTGGGCGTTTTGGCACAAAGCGTAAGCGGCCCAGTTGCTAACCTCAGCCTTGGTAACGTAAAAGTACTTCGGCACAAGCGTGTTGAAGATTTCGATGAGTTCAGTCCATGAGTGGTATCTCGAGCCGCCTCAAACCCCTTTCTACTTCGTTTTTGCCTTGGTTCTTGCGTTACGGCATATTCTTTGGCCTAGGCGTTGCCATGCTTATCGGCGTAGCTGTTGGGTCTCGTTATGAACGGGAATTCCGAACAAGCTTGGAGCAGGGCTTTCAGCAAAGGGTCGAACTCGGCGATTTAGCATCTTCTGTCCAACAACTACGTCGGATTCTCGAGGCGCCAAGAGCGCTAGACCCGGGTTTCATCGGCGGGATGGTTGAGCGGATTAAAGAGGTTGAAGCGAAATCAAAGGCGCAAGTCGATGCTGGAAGGGTAAGCGATCTGAGCTTACCGACGAAGGAACTCGCGGCGATCGTCGGTATGCAGCAGGGATTCGAGCGGCTAGGGGCGAGTACTTCGCAACTTGAACGTGCCCACAATTTGAAGCTCACCCTCAAACCTGCCGAGGCTGCCGATTTACCAGCGCTTAAGCGCGTCTCGGGTGCCATGGACGCTTACGTGGAAGCGGCTAATGCCCTGCGAAATGCCCGAAGTTCAGCGGCGGCATTGCCGACTCTTCGCGATGCGTCAATGGCACTTGGTGAATACCTCCCTGCAGCAACTGTCGAATCAAGACGTAAGAATGCTCCAGCTGCCTGGCGGGATATTCTCGCTCTACTGCCTGCCGAGCGGGGCGATTTAGTCGATCGCTTGCTTGCCGACGGGCGCATGCTGGATGAGCTCCAGGCACAGCGTGGTAGGGCGATGTCAAGGCTTGAACAGATGGCTGCAAAGATTGACAGCGCTGAACGGATGTTGCTTCAGTCGCGCTCAGGGGGCGGGTTGCTGGTTGTTGCAGCGATCCTGACCTGGGGTGGCGTTGGCATGGGTCTTCTAGGCCTTTTATACGCAGCATACAGAAGGCCGTCTGGGACGTTGGCCGCGGGAACCCGGGAGACGGGTGAGGTCGAGTTAATGGTGCCTCGAAGTGTGCTTGCTGCGGAGCATCAGCATGAGCATGGTGCGAGTCGGGATGGTACCGAGACAGCGACCTTCGAAAGTGAGAGTCGACGCGCCGAGTCGATGGTTTCGGCACAGCTTGCCAACGTTATTGCTGGGCAGGAAGCAACAAATCTCCCACTGGCCCAGGCAGCCTTGCTCAGTGAACCAGGCCAATCTCCGCAAGTGCCGACGGTTCGTCAAATTGCCGAGGTCGCGATGTCTGAGTCGATCGAGACGCTTTCTTCGGGGTACTGGATTGAGGCTGGATCCATGGCTGAGCGACGAGTTGCATTGCTCGATCGTCAGTCAGATCAACTGGAGCGTCACGTAAAGGCGGTCATGGCGGCAGCAGAGACACTTGCCGGTCGAATTGACATGGTCGTGCAGAGCTTACAGCTTGCTCTGGAGCACACGGCAAATGCAGAGCTTCACGGCATCGAGCAAATCAAGCAGCGCGTTGAGGAGTTGCAATCATTGGCGCTCAATCTTTCTTTGCAGGTGACGGGTGGCGAAAGTGCAGGGCCGGTGCTCGATGATTTAGAGCGTTTCAATGCAGAGCTTGAGTCCTTAACTGGCGCACTAAAGTTTTTTGGTGAGCCAATGGGGGAGGATGCCGCTGCATCACGGCGAATTTCAAATTCACTCGATGAGGGGCGCCGAATGATTGCAGCCGCCGAGACCCTAAAAGAGCGAACAGAAACACTGTTTGAGGATGCACAACGTTTTCGCCGTCACAGTGAGTCGTTGATTCGTGGTATCCAGGAGGGGGCAGTGGCCGATCTGCCTGCATCGTACATACGTGGTCGAAGTCCGACGACTTAGCCACAGCGCACCACCGACCTATGGACGACCGACCTGATGAACTCTTTCTGATCGATGTTGATCAGGAAGCGAAAGAACTGGCTCAATACGGTGCTGGTGCTGCTGAACTTTCATCAGAGCGTTTGACGGCCTCGTTGCACTATGTTTCTTCACTTCTCGTCTCGCTGGAATTGCATGCGCATGCGAGTTTTGCCTCGTCCTTTGCGCGCGCAGCCAGGCGCATGGAGGAGGGCGATGCGCGCCGCACTGCACGTGATTTTGCAGATAGCCTGAGGCGACGCATTGAAGCCATAAGAACCGATAATCAGGATGAGTCTACCGACCTAGATCTTCCAGAGAGTCTCTGGGATCGATTGCCACAGACCTATCGTGCAGGGATGGCAGGCAAGCACGCTGGTGATGCCATTGGCGATATCCCCGTTCGTCAGGTACCAAGCGCAGCCGTTTTTGAAGATGCTGCCAAGGCATTGGCTGCGGCAGATGAGTTTGCCGCCTTGCTTCGCACGCGCGCCTCGTTGCAGCGCGATGTGTCCACCAGGGCCGATTTGGGGTCGAGCGAGGGACTGTCGAGCGCGGGACTGTTGGATGAGATCTCCTCGACTGAGGGCAGCCAGGGTGGCGATGTGACGGGTGCAAGTGCACTTATTGAGGGCCACACGGGTGCAAGTGCGCTTATTGAGGGTCACACGGGTGCAAGTGCAATTACTGAGGGCTTTGCGGGTGGGAGTGCACACGACGAGGCTGTTTCGGGTGCGAATCGCCTGAGCGACAGCGTCAAGGGTGAGATTGCACCAAGCGAGGATATTCGTGTTGGATTTTCCGGACATGGTCGAGCGATCCTGAGCGCTGAAAAGCCCTTGAGTCCGACGATGAGCCCAGCCCAGGTGGACGAATGTTTTCGGCGTGCCGTGCGGGTTGCTGAAGGCGACCTCGAACGGTGGCCAACGGGTATGCAGGCTTTGTTTGACGCCATTGATGAACTGGATCGAGTCAGACTTCAGGATGCCTTCCCGGCGCAGATACAACTGCTTGCCGGCGCTGACGCCAGAGTTAGTTATTCGCTCGCTCAATCGCTCGTATTTGCGCTTGAAGAAGCCTGTCCGAATCATGAGCTGGAAGGCCTAGCCGAGGCGATGGTTGTTTCGCACACGCTTATTTTGTCCTTGCAGTTGGCCGAGCCTTTGCTGACATCGGTTATGGCGCGATTTGCTGCCAATTTTTCGGGTCGGATTGAGAGTAGTCTTGCTGATAAGCGAATTCGTTTGATCCTGCCCGCATCCCGGCGCCTCTTGAGAATTGTTCCCTTGAGGCTAGGTGAGGACTGGTTCGCGGTGCCTTGGGCTCAATTCATCGGCATGGAGGATTCAGCCTTCGGTGGCAGTCGAAGCGTTGCTGTATCACTCGGAAATACGCCCGACCGAATTCGAGTCGACGAAGTTGGCTTGGTTAGCGTTGGGGTGTGGTACGAGTTACCCAAGCCGTTGAGACACCGCGATCGTTATCGTGGCGTGGCGCTCGTTTCGCGTGGTAACCCGCTGCCGGTCTTCGGATGATGGTCCTGGTGCAGGTGCGTTTAAGATTATCGTCATGGTTCACGTGGGCGATGAAGCACCTCATTGTTGTGTTTATTGGCTTTGGGCACTGGGCGGTGTGCGCGCAGGTCCAAGCCCAAGCACAGCCTGCTTCCTCAACGCCTAAGCGAGCAAGCGATCCGCCTGTTCAGCAGTCAGCCGATGAGATCTGGGAAAAGGCGATAGAGGCAGCGGTTGGCGATCAGCCAACGCTTGAAGGCCGTGCCTTTGGCCTGTCCCTGCCTGAAAAGCGGCCGCGATGGCCAGCTTGCACCAACCCCAAGGTGCAGGTCAACGCATCCCCCCGACCCGTTGGCAGACTCTCGCTCTCCCTACGCTGCGACGCGCCACGGTGGATCGGTGCTTTACAGGTTTTGGTGAGTGCGCGCCGCTCACATTGGGTTACAACTAAAGCCCTTTCTCAGGGGACGATTCTTGCTGAGGCGGACGTGGTTTTAGCCGAATCTGACTGGGCAAGTCTTTCTGAAGACGTGGTTACTGAACTAGATCAAGTACTTGGGCGGACATTGAATCGGAGTGTTAGTGCCGGGCAGGCTTTAGGCCTAAATTTCGTGCGTCAAACAGCCGTTATTAAGACAGGAGAGAAGATCCGAGTCCAAATGACAGGATCCAACTTCACGGTCTCAGGTGATGGCGTTGCGATGCAGCAGGGCGTAGTCGGAGAAAGCTTGCGAGCGAAAATGGCAAGTGGGCAGATTGTGACTGGTACTGTTGTTCGCGCTGGCCTGATCGAAGTGCGTGTTGATTAGCAAACAGTGATCGATGGTTTTAGGCGATTTGGTCGTGGGAGTATGAGATGAAAATTCAGTCCGGCATGGGAAATTCAATCGAGGCACTTCTTCCCCAGATGGAGTCGAAGTCGGGTTCGGGTGTTGATGCGACCAAGCAAGCTGGAATTGCGCAGGCGACAGTTAAAGTCGTCCAGGAAGCGCTGGCGAAGGCAGGCGCTGCAAGTTCGGTGGCTCCTTCGGCTCAAGTCTCTGTGGATGGTGCAAAAATTGCTCGTCTGGCTGGTGCTGAAAAGACCAAGGACAGCGACAAACTCGATACGGCGAAGCTTGATGCGCTTAAAGAGAGTATCAAAGATGGTTCCTTCGAATTTGACTATGGCTTAATCGCACGTCAGCTCGTGGATGCAGCAGCCCAGCAAAAGGGATCACGCCGAGGCTAGGTTCGTAGATAGCCCAATCTTCGACTGAGTCAATATTGTGACTTCTCTCTTGGATGTACCCGTCACCGAGGAAGACCTCGTCGAATTCATCGTTTTCGTTGGCAGCTGCATGGCGAGCCAGCGAGAATCGATCGAAAAAGGAAACTGGCAACAACTCAACGAAGTCATCCCCAAGCTCCAGGAAGCGCTCTTAGTGATCAGTCGTTTCCCAGCCGGTATGGATGGGCTAAGAGATCGGCTCGAAAATTTGCCTGAGATCTATCGCGAATCAATCAATCAATTGATGGAAAGCGCTGCGGTTGACCGAAGAGTGGCCGCAGAATTAATTAAAATCAATTTGCACCGTTTGAGCGCACTCAAAGTACTCCACGAAAACTCGCTGACCGATGAGACCTACGGGAGCGACAATTCAGGCATTAGTAGACCTGGCTCAAGGATCTCAACAAGGGCTTAAGCGGGATCAATTTCCCCGTATCCGGGCTAAGGCGGAAATAGGCCAGACGGAAATAGTTTTAGGCGGAAATGAGTCAGGCGGAAATGGTTTTAGGAAAACTATCCGCTTCAATCGGGTTTTGCTTCTTCCTGCTCTCTAGCAAGCATGCCGCGAAGGCGCACGAGCGCCTGAGTATGTAACTGAGATATCCGTCCTGGCGTTAGTTCCATCACATAGGCCACTTCGCGAAAGCTCAAATCCTGTTGGTAGTGAAGTGCGAGCACCAGCCGCTCGCGCTCGGGCAACTCTTTTAATTTTTCCTCGATTCGGCCCGCAAGTTGCTTTTGTTGCAAGGCTTTGGTTTGATCGGCGCTTTCGTCGATCACATCGGGAAGCTCGTCATCAACCACAGTGATCGACATCGCCGAGTCGAGCACTGCAAAATAATCCTCGATTGACATGCCCAAGTGCGAAGCGATCTCGTTATCTTCAGGGGGGCGCCCGAGTACCTGCCTGAGCTCTTCTGCGGTGCGCTCGACCTGGGTAAGCTTGTCGCGTACGTGCCTTGGGATCACATCCTCTTCACGTAGCGAGTCGTAGATTGCCCCGCGAATGCGCGCCTTAGCGTAGGTTTCAAACGAGGCGCCAGGCTTGGGTTCGTAGCGATTGATCGCATCAAGCAAACCCATCATGCCTTCCTGGATCAAATCATCGAGCATGACATTACGCGGCAGGCGAGAAGCGACCTGCATGGCAATACGACGCACCATGGGTGCATGCAGCTTCAGTTGTGCCTCCACGCCTAGCGTGTCGGTACGGCCGTATCCTCTGGAACGCATACTCAGAGGCGGGCCAATCGCCTAAGCATGGCGTGGGTTTGCCGATGCTCGGCATGAGTTTGCAGACACTCAGCGTGGGTTTGCCGATGCTCGGCGGGAGAACAGCGCACCAAGGTGAGCGATGAATGCTGAAACCCGATCATGTTGCCTCGGCGCTGGCGTTGTGGTCCTGCACCACACCCTCTGGGAATATCTTGCCTGCCATCATGCGATAAAGGCTCGCTGGCACCACCATCGATGCATCATCGCCTTCAGCGCTGGCAAATTGCATGGCTCGCACCCATCCCTGGTGCTCAAGGGGCTGGTCCATCAAGTCGTAGGCACGCTGCTGTAGCGTATCGAAGGATTCCTGCCCTGCTTCAGCGGATCCGCCTCCTACCGTCAAAACTGGAATCGGGCCACCGCCAAACAAGACACCGAGCTCATGCACCATGTGAAGGCTGCGCTCAATCGCTTCTTCATCGGTACCCGAGATGAGAATATGCTCCATGTCATCGGCAAACAATTGATGCGTGCCACGGTGCGGGTCGGTGCTGGCCACAATCACCACGTCGATATCGATGCCCGCAGCCTGCAAACGCTGGGCAAGGGTAGGCGGTCTTGCTTTTTTGTCTTCCTTGGCACGACGCAATTTCGTGGCCACGCAGTACCAAAGCCGATCACCAACAGGCTTAACCACCTTTTCTATACCGATCGAACCTGCAAAAGCCTGGCCGAGATCGTAGCGAACCGGAAAAGGGGTGCCACCGAGCAGATTACGGTTGGTAAGCGGTACCTCATCGACCAACAGGACCCGCTGACCCGCGCGGCGAAGCGCGTTGGCAGCACCAAGCGCGACCATGACGGTCGGGTCACCGGGAAGCGAGGAAACCAGACACCACACGCGGGCAAAGCCCTCGCCAAAAAGTTGACGCAACCCAGCGGCTTGATCGCTTGATCCTAGACCAGCATTGGACGCCTGAAGATCAGTCATGTTTGCTCTTCTTTCTTTTCATGTTGTGAAGTCAGTAGGACACAGATCCAGTCTTGATCCTGCCATGGACAGAGATCCATGCTGTCCTGATCCTAAGCCCAACTGCCTTCATCGTCGTTTCGCCCACTCAGAGATGTTATCAGCAATCATCGCAGGCACCATCTCATCGTCGGGCTCGAAATCAGTCGACATCGAACGCGGCTGAAGTGATCGGTGCGCAAGATAATTGGGATCGGCAACATGCAAATCCTCGGGCACTTGCTGGCCGTTGCCAATAAACAGTAGCGGCAGGTCGTGGCGAATAAGGCAGTCCACCGATGGCGCAAGACTCATGGCTTCGTCGACCTTGGTGATCACACAGGCCTTGATCCCACCATTGCGACCTTGCGAGTGGGCCTGAATCACATCTTGCATGGTTTGCAGGCTGGTCGTTGCTGACATCACCAGTAAACGCTGAGCTTGCTTATAGCCATCTGAAAGCACCTTCAGTTGCTCGACCATCTTGACGTCACGCTGGCCCATGCCCGCTGTATCGATCAGTACGACATGAAATTTCTCGAGTTCTTGAATGCGTGCGGTCAAGTCCTCTGCATCGCGAAGTGCGGTGACCGGCAGGCCCAGGATCTTGCCAAAGACGCGGAGTTGTTCGAGAGCTCCAATTCGGTAGGTGTCCGTTGAGAGCAGTGATACCGATTTACGACCAAAGCGCATCACGCAGCGCGCTGCTATCTTTGCTACGGTTGTGGTTTTTCCGACCCCTGTTGGTCCAATAAAGGCAAAAACACCACCCTCATCGAATAAGGCCATCGGATCGATGGTACGCATGCGATTGGCGAGCGGTTGCCTTAGTGCGCTTAACACCGAACTGTTTTCGTCAACGTCTCCGAGTTCTTCGAGCAAGGAGGTCGCTAAGGCAGGCGAAAATCCGGCCGCAAGCAAACGCTTTAGCATCTCGGCCCTGGCAGGCGAAACACCTTTGAGCTGATTCCAGGTGTTGCCTGCAATGTGCGACTGCAATAAGTGCTTAACTTCACTTACCTGACCCATCAAACGCTCGGCTAGATCGGTCAGGGCAGGGTCAGCTCCAGCGCTGCCCGCTTGGGCTTGTTGTGCGGCATCAGCACTTGAGGATTTGGCTTGGGCGGCAGCGTCTTGGTGGGATTTTGCAATCGAGGCGCCAGGCTCCGAACGAAAATGGGCTGCTGCCATATCGGGGGAAAACACCGGTGAGCCGTCGAGATTTCGCATCGGCCGATCAGCAACATCTGCAATCACGAGCTTATGGTTGGCAGTTCGAATCGCGCTGTCTGAACGAGGTCTTAAGCTCTCGGGGCGAGGGTGGCGGTCCGCGCCGCTTGAAATACCCACTCCAGGATCGTCGTCAAATGATCGCAAGGTTGGTTTGCTGACTTGCGGTTGCGGTGCCTGACTGCGAGCAGTTGCCCGCGGCGCAATCTCTTTGAACTGATCCTGCGCCATGGCGATGATTTCAATGCCTTCGTCGACTTCGCGATTGGAGAGCAGGATGGCATCAGGTCCAATCGCTTGCTTGACCATGGAGAGGGCTTCGGTGGCCGTCGACGCCACAAAGCGTCGGGGCCCGGTTGTTGCGCTGCTACTCACTGGCTAGCTCCCTGACGAGAGCAAATTACGCGGTGAAAAGACAAATCAGCATCCACTGGCATTTCGTTCATGCCGAGAACAACCGCTTGCGGCCGCACCTTTCTCGCAATCCTTGATAAGGTGAGCCTGTTTCTAGCCGAAGCAACAATCACTGGGGGCAGGCCGAGCGTTTCCATATCGTCGACCACAGCGGTGACTTCACCTTCGTAAAAACGCATCAGGCCTGGTTCAATCGCACCATCGGGAGCTACGGGCAAATTACCGACAGCTTGCTCGATGATCCGCTCAAAATCGGGATGAACGGCTGCAACACGAATCGAGGGCGCATCGCCAAAGACTTCCTGCACGATGGTACGTCTTAGGGCAAAGCGAAGTGGGGCGAGCAATTGCAAGGGATGCGGATCCTTGCCTGCCTGCTCGGCTGCGACTTCCAGAACGGTACGGAAATCGCGAATCGGTATGCCCTCTTCGAGCAAAAGCTGAAGCATTTTTTGCACGATTTGCAAGGATACATTCTTGGGTACTGTGTCTTCGACAAGCTTGGGGAAGCGCGCTCTGAAGTGATCGACGAGATCCTGGACCTCCTGGCGTCCCAAAAGCTCATGGGCATGCATGCGCACAATTTGATCGAGGTGGGTCGCCAATACAACCGAGGGCTCGACCACTGTGTAGCCCTTTGAAAGCGCCGAATCGCGCTGGTTGGGATAGATCCAAACAGCAGGCATCTTAAACGTTGGGTCGAGCACGCGAACGCCATCGAGGTGAGCAGGCTCGGTGGCTGGCTCAATGGCCAGGAAACGGTCGGGCAGGATTTGGCCCCTTGCAACTTCGGCGCCAAAAATCATGAAGCGATAGTTTTCAGGGGGAAGCTGAAGGTTGTCGCGAACATGGACCGAAGGAATCAAAAATCCAACCTCAGCGACAAACTTTTTTCGAATCGCACGAATGCGTTTGATGAGATCGGACTGATCGCCGGCATCGACCAGGCGAATAAGACGATAACCAAGCTCAAGGGATAGCGGTTCAACAACCGGCACATCGCTCCAATTGACTTCCTCGCTAGGCGCTTTGGCTGCAGCCTCCACGGTTGCTGCACGCTGCAGCTCAGCCTTGGCTCGCCGGTGTAAGGCATAACCCACCGCCGCAAAGGCCACCGCAAAGGTAAGAAAGGCAAAGTGCGGCATGCCAGGAATCACACCGAGCACCGCAAGAATGATGGCAGCGAGAAAAAGTGGGAAGGCTGATGCGCCAAGCTGACTTGCCACCTGCGCGCCAAAGTCCTCATCGGTGGCCACACGAGTTACCACCACACCAGCGGCAGTTGAAACAATTAGCGCAGGCACCTGAGCCACGAGACCGTCGCCCACAGCGAGCGTTGCGTAGGTCTCGAGCGCCTTCATAAAGGGAAGGTCAAATTGCAACATGCCCACCGCAATGCCGCCGAGCAAGTTAATGATCAAAATAATGATGCCGGCGATCGCATCGCCTCGTACAAATTTGGAAGCTCCGTCCATCGAGCCGTAAAAATCGGCCTCCTGCGCTACATCTGCTCGTCGCCGCTTCGCTTCATCGTCGCGGATGATGCCGGCATTCAAATCAGCATCGATGGCCATTTGTTTACCGGGCATGGCATCCAAGGTGAATCGAGCTGACACTTCAGCGACCCGGCCAGCACCTTTGGTGATCACCACAAAATTAATGATGGTGACCACGATAAACACGATTACCCCCACGACATAGTTACCGCCTACCAGTACCTGGGCAAAGGACTCAATCACTTTACCGGCCGCATCAGGACCGGTGTGTCCTTGCATCAACACCACTCGGGTGGAGGCGACGTTGAGTGAGAGTCTTAGTAGCGTCGTGACCAAGAGAATGGTTGGGAAGGCGACCATATCCTTGAAGGACTTTAATTGGAGCGCGGTGAGCAGGATGATCATCGACACGCCGATATTGAAGGTGAAGAAGATATCGAGTGCCAGCGGCGGCAGTGGCAAAAGCATCAATCCCAGTACCAACAGCACCAGGAGTGGGGCTGCGATCTGAGAGATAGGAATGCTCGAAAGAGCGTTTGCTACCAGTGCGCGCATAAGTAGAGATTAAACGAAAATTTCATACTGCCCGTTAGCCTGAGCATGGAGAAGTTAAAGTCTAGTTTCCAGCCCTTGAAAGGCATCCCTACTTTAGAGGGGGTGTGGTTTTTTGGGCGCGGTGCTGAAAGCCTCGAAGATGCCGAAGGCCTCGATCTTGCACGGGCGGGCGGCTCAGCCACTGGACTTTTCGACGGGTCAACAAAAAGTCAGGCAATCGCTAATCATTTTTCTAAATGTCTCCGTAAGCAGGGTATGAGCCTGAATCAACCCACCAAAAGAAAACCCGCAAACGCTTTGGCGAGCGTTGCGGGTGTTACGAGACAAGCCGCCTTGGCAGAGGCAGCGAAAATCTCATCAAGCCTTTTGGTTAACCAACATGCTGGAAAGATAATCAATCGTTCGGGCCAGTCTGAGCGCTTCCTCTCCAGGAATCTGGCGCACAGTCTCGCTCGATTGCGGGTCGACAACACGAATCACAGCCTTCCCGCTCGACGAATCAACAAAAATATTCAAGTCACGACTCATGGACGATACGAAGCTTTGAATCTTGTTGGCGGCAGCTTCGACCGTCTCTCGACTTACTTCGGCGGTTTCTTGGACACTCGGAGCGTTAACCGTACGCGCCGCGGTGATCTGCTGAGCAACCGCCTCGGCTTGGCCAGAGCGGGGTTGCGGATTGGCAACCACGTTCGGCGTGACCCGATTTGCGACGCTGGCTACGCTTGGCATAGCTACGCTGACAGAAGCAGTGCTACTCATGGCATTCTCCCCGTTGAACGCTTAGGAAACAATCTCCCTAAATCACTTCAAGAGAGCCAAGACAACGTTGGGTTGGGCGTTAGCCTGGGACAACATTGCAGTAGCAGCTTGCTGAAGAATCTGGGTCTTGGTCAACTGAGCGGTCTCGTTGGCGTAGTCGGTGTCAAGAACACGGCTACGAGCAGAGCTGAGGTTTTCGAACAGTGCGCTCAAGTTAGCGAGGTTGTGGCCAAGACGGTTAACTTGCGAACCATAAGCAGCGCGCTGGGTAGCAACTTCGTCAATCGCGTTTTCGATGTCGTCAGCCAAGTCGCTGAAGTCGCTTGTGGTGGACTTCACGCCGAAACCGTCCGAGTCAATGTAGGCTTCGTCGTTTTCACCGAGGAGCGCAACCAGGCTTTCGAACTTGGTCGTGTCTTCCATAATGTCAACTGTCTCAACCGTGATGGTGTCACCCGTTTCTGCGCCAGTTTGGAAGGTCAGCTCATCGCCGTTAGCAAGCAGGTTTACGCCGTTGAAGTTGGTACGAGCAGAAATCGCGGCGACTTCGTTCCGCAGACCGCCCATTTCAACCGACAGAAACTTGAGCTGGGTAACAGACAAGGCACCGTTAGCACCCTGAGTGGCCAGTTCTTTGAAGCGCTGGAGCATGGTGGAAATTTCGGTCAAAGCGCCTTCAGCAGTCTGAATAACACCGATGGCGTCGTTCGCGTTACGCATGGCCATCGAGGTGGAGTTCACGCTAGAGGTCAGGGCTTGGGAAATACCCATGCCGGCTGCGTCGTCTTGCGCGCGGTTGATACGCAAGCCGCTCGACAAGCGCTCAAACGACGTTGCAAGTCTGGTTTGCGCAGTGCCCAGGAAGCGCTGTGCAGAAATAGAAGCCATGTTGGTGTTAATTACTGATGCCATTTTGGTATCTCCGTTGAACTTGGGTCGGTGGGCGAATGCCCTCTGTACTGGGTAACGGTTAGATTTCGAGAAATGTTTAGCGCATGTCGGTGTTTTTTTCGATAGCGCCTGTTGTTTTGATGTAACCCATTGAATTTATTAAGTTAATTTTTTATAAAGTTTGACTGTTAGGAGCATTGTCATGGCAAATCCTTCATCTGTTCTGAATACAAACATCGCCTCGCTGATTGCGCAGCGCAATCTTGCGGGTGCCCAGAACAGCCTGGCAGTGTCGGTTGAGCGTCTTTCTTCTGGTCTGCGGATCAATCGCGCCAAGGACGATGCGGCGGGTATGGCAGTTGCCAGTGTGATCCAGTCGCAGATCAAGATTGCCGGCACCGCTCACCGTAACATCAACGACGCCATGTCGATGATTCAGACGGCTGAAGGTGCGTTGCAGGAAGCAACCACGATGCTGACTCGTATCAAAGAGCTTGCAACTCAGGGCGCCAACGACTCGATGTCGAGAGAGCAGTATTACTTCCTGGTGCAGGAAATGAAGCAGCTGATGGAAGAACTGCGCAACACCGCAGGCCGTACCACCTTCAACGGCAACAACCTCCTCGGCACCTTTACCTTCGATGAGAATGACGCGATTCTTGGAACGCCTCAGGTTGGTCAAAGTGGCCCCTGGCAGTTTTTAAGCGGTGCGGGCGCAGACGACTTCGTTGAAATCGATTTGATCCCAATCTGGGCAAGTCGCGAAGAAGCGCTCGAGGCTCATCCTGAGGGCTATGGCGATGGCGCGGTAAAGGTTGGTGCCTTGAATGCGCTCTATACCCGGGTTGCTTATCTTGCGAATCCCGAGAACCAGGCAATCCCAACCGGTGAGGGTTATGATCGATTTGCGCTGGCTCCCTCCGTAACAGTTAACGGCGAGGTGGTTGACCCGAATGCGCCTGATGGTCCGACGGTGATCAGAATTGGTGGAACCTACGACGATAGCGATGCCGTTGACGCCAATACCATGTCGCTCAATGACTTGGTCGACGAAGCCATCCTTCAGATCAATGCCCATCGCAGCTACTTTGGTGCCTTCTACGGTCGCCTTGAGCACAACATCGCTAACCTCTCTGCGCAAACCGAAAACCTTACAGCTGCCCTAAGCCGGGTTCAGGATACTGACTACGGAGCAGAAACGGCAAACCTTACTCGCGTGCAGATCTTGCAACAGGCTGCAACCGCGATGTTGGCACAGGCAAACGCCATGCCCAACGTGATTCTCGGTCTATTGCGTCAGCAGTAAAACACGGACGGGTAGGTCTAAAGCGGGGCTCTCAGCGAGAGTCCCGCTTAACTTTTTTTGAGAGCTGTCCGTAAGAAGCCTTGATGTTTAATCGGGTCTTATAAGGCGAGCAGATGTCTACTTCTTCAGTTTCTGGCGGCAACATGATCAATGTTCAGGGAATCGTCAGTCAGCTTATGGCGATTGAGCAGCAGCCGCTCACGACGGTGACCCAGCGCATCAGTTCAGCCAATGTGTCGATTTCGGCGATGGGTGAAGTGCGAGCAAAACTCGACGCGGCCTATTCGGCCGCTGCGGCGATGGAAAGTAGTTCGATGCTTACGGGTAAATCGGTTGCAAGTGCTGACAGCACCATTGCAAAGGCCACAGTTAGCGTGGCTGGGCAGGCTGGAGTCGGTGAAGTCACCATTGCAAACACTCAATTAGCTAGAGCACAGCGTACGACCTTTTCAGGATTTAGCTCCTCGAGCCTGGCCATGGGCGCTGGTACGGGTAGCTTGCAGATTACTGCGGATCCTAATTCAACGCTAGTTACGACCGGGGATACCCCATTTTCAGTGTCGATTGACCTGGCGGGCAAGACGCTTGCGGAAATAAGAAATGAAATCAATGATCATCAGGATTTGGTAGGCAAAGTGACTGCTGCGCTGGTCAACACAGGCGTTGGTTCAAATCCTTGGATTCTGCAAATCAGCGGTGCCGGAATAGGGGCATCTGCTACCTTCACGGCAACGCTAAGCGCTGATGAGTCGGTCATTGGCGAAATCACCTCTACCGACGCAGGCGAGACGCCTGGTGCAGGTCCTACAAAAGATGCGGCTGGCACTGGAGCAAGATTGGCGCGCAATGCCCAAGCCGAGTTCAACGGTGTTGTTGTTCAGAGTGAAAGCAATAATTTTAGTGAAGCAGTGCCTGGGTTAAAGGTTGAGTTGCTGAAAGAATCGACTGCAGGCACGAGCTTGTCTGTCACCGACAACCGATCAGAACTTCAAGGTCGCATCAAGCAATTCGCGAGCAGTCTTTCTGACCTTCTGACCAGGCTTAGGGATCTGACCAAGCCGGGAACGGCCGATAGCAAGCCCGGTGCGCTTGCCGGCAACTCGGGGATCTTGAGCCTAACGAGCCAATTGCTAGCCTCGTACAGTCAAGGCATAAGACTTTCAGAAGGTAGAGCCTGGCTAAATACTGATGGGACCGAAGCATTAGACGCCAATGGCAATGCCAGGCCACTTTCTTTTTCAAGGCTCGGCGTAAGCATCACGAGGCAGGGGCTGTTTACCGTTGATGAGTCGGCCTTGTCGAGTGCACTATCGAGTGATTTAGGTAGTCGCCTGCTCGTTGGCTTTAGCAGTAGCATCAAAGAAACTTTGAATGCCTACCGTGGCTCAGCTGGTTCGGTCCAAAGCACGATCCAAACCATGCAACTCAATTTGTCGAACCTGCGAAATCGCCAGTCAGATATGCAAGAGAAGCTTGAGCGCACCCGAACCACGCTGTTATCGCGCTACGCTGCGCTCGACGCTAAACTGACCCAGATGAGCCAGTTGAATTCGAGCATAAGCAATGCCCTTGCCAGTCTGAGTGTATAGCCAATAAGGGCGTGGTACCGGTTACGAGCTCTATCAACTACAAACTTGGCAGACAGTGATGCGTGCGGCGCGGACCTATCAAAACGTAAGTCAGCAAACCGCAGTCATTGGCGCGGATACGCTACAACTCGTCGTGTTGCTCTACGAAAAGCTTCTCGATCGAATTCGGGAGGCAAGAGCTGCACAAGTTGCCAGCGATATTGCAGCGCGGGGTCGCGCAACAAGCCTTGCCATCGAACTTATCGAGAAGGGCTTGGTCGGGTCGCTTGACACTGCCAGAGGCGGTGACGTGGCGCTGAAGCTCAAAGAGCAGTATTCGCTCTGGATGCTGCAAATGATTCAATTCAACCAACACGGTAAGCTCGATTTGCTTGAGGCGCTTGAGAATCAGGTCAAGACGGTTTTGTCGGCCTGGCGCGAACTTAAGGCGGGTGGGGGAGTTCGCCCCGCTAACTGATCCAGGCGGATGGATGGCTATGGGTATTGGCATGGATGATGCTTTTGCTCATGCATGCGATCAAGCAGCTTAACAATGCCTTGTAAAACCGAGTTGGTCGGAAACCGCCCGCTTTTACTTACAAAGCATCGATTTAGATCTCTTTTAAGCTGCCAAGCCCCGAGCACCGAAAACAAGCGGACTCAGGGCGAACGGCATCATATGCCGAGCGGTCGACTGCGATTTTTGCCGCTAGTCTGCACTGAGCAGGATAAAATTGCCGTTCTACTAACCTTTCGGGGGGGGCAGCCCCCGTGCAAAATCTGGCAACATCAAAAACTGCGTATAGGGCGCCCTAAACTTATTGGGGCTTATGTCCGTATACGCTTACGGGAAAGGCTGCCTAGGCGGCCCACAATGTATTTCACAAACGGAATGACGATATGGCAACCCCTACACTGACCGAAATTCGTGGTTTCAGCGCCGCTCAGATCCAGTCAATTACTACGACTGATGTGCAGGGGCTTACAAGTTCGCATATATCGGCGTTGACCACGGAGCAGGTTGTTGGCCTGTCATCGATTCAGATACCTCAGCTCACGCCCGCTGCGGTCAGGGGGTTCAACTCAAATCAGCTGCTTGCACTAGGCTCCACCCAGCTTGCATCGCTAACAAGCGCTCAAATTCCTTTGCTTCAGCCTGGCGCCATACCAGGCCTTCAGGCTGAGGACATCATCGGCTTCAACACGCTTCAGATTGCTTCGTTTACTTCCGCTCAAATTCCCTTCCTAACGACGGCTCAGATAGCGGCGCTCAGTTCGGCGCAAGTCGATAACCTGACAACCAATCAGGTCAAGTCGCTGACGTCCACCCAAATTGGCGTGATTGATCTCGAGGCCTTGGTGGCCTTAGACACACGCCAGCTCGCCCAGCTCTCTGCCGCAGCAATTGGGGGGTTGACC
>Ga0194130_10004185_pt1 | contig 18589 bp, 21 predicted proteins | sample TA2KigsurfametaG_FD_160084 | JGI IMG/M metagenome (GOLD analysis project Ga0194130, IMG submission 160084) | Freshwater microbial communities from Lake Tanganyika, Tanzania - TA2015050 Kigoma 12 surface | ecosystem: Environmental > Aquatic > Freshwater > Lake | place: Tanzania: Lake Tanganyika... | reverse complement strand
CATCAGATCGGCAACCGCATGCTCTTTGGTGGCAACCTGCTGCGGCAGCCGGCTTTCGTGCAGCTGCGTGCGGATCGGCCCGAGGCTTTGCGGGTGGTGGGGGAGATGAAGGGCTCTGACGAGATCATGGCCAGCACGCTCTTTCTTGGCACCTATCCAGGCCTCACCAAGCCGATGCTGGATAGGGAGATCCAGGTGATCTCGAGCTTTGTCCACTCCTGAGCAGCCGATGGCCTCCGATCTGCTCCTGTTCGGTGCCGGTGGGGTCCTCGGTTCCGCCATCGGTGCCCATCTGCTCGGCCAGGGCTACACGCTGCATACGGCAGGAGGTTCCACCCTTCCAGGCGCTGCCTCGCATCGGCCGCTTAGCTACGACACCCCCTTGGGAGCCTCAACGTTCTCAGGCCTGCCGAGCCTTGAAGCGGTGGTGTGGGCCCAGGGTCTCAATTGCAGCGACACCGTCGCCTCGTTCGAGGCCGCCGATCTGCAGCGCCTGCTGCAGGGCAATGTGCTGTTCATCGCCTCCAGCCTCCAGGCCCTGCTTGCTGCTGGCAAGCTTTGCGAAGGCAGCCGTCTGGTGGTGGTGAGTTCGATCTGGCAGCTCGAAAGCCGACCCGGCAAGTTTTCCTACACCGTCTCCAAGGCAGCGCTGCAGGGGCTGGTGAAATCCTGTGCCCTCGATCTCGGACCCCGCGGCATCGTGATCAACGCCGTGCTGCCCGGTGTGGTCGACACCCCGATGACCCGCGCCCACCTCTCATCGGATCAGATCGCCGCCATCAGCGCCCAATCGGCCCTCGGACGTCTTCCCCAGCCAGACGACATCGCCGCCGCGGTGGGCTTCCTCGCCTCGCCCACCAATCGCGCCATCACCGGGCAATTCCTCACCGTGGATGCCGGATTCATCGGCCTCAAGCACGCCTGAGCTCCCATGCCCGCGCCCCTTACCGATCTCCAGATCCGCAGCGCCCGCGCTGATTACAGCGTGGCCTTCCCCGCGCTGACAGATTTAAGCCAGTGGCAGCCGCAGGGCGATCTGCTGCTGGTGGATGCCTTCTTCCGGGATCGGCTGCCCCTACCTGTTGGCCTGCCGGTGCTCTGGATCGAAGCCACCGAGGAGGCCAAGGCCCTGGAGCAGATCCTGCCCCTGTTTGTGGCCCTCAAGGATGCCGGCCTGGGGCGTTCCTCTCAGCTCACCGCCATCGGCGGCGGCGTGGTGCAAGACATTACCACCTTCCTGGCCTCGCTATTCATGCGCGGCATTCCCTGGAGCTACGTGCCCACCACCTTTCTCGGCATGGCCGACTCCTGCCTGGGTGGCAAAAGTTCGATCAATGTGGGCCCCTACAAAAACCTGATCGGCAACTTTCATCCCCCTCGCCGCATCGAGATCCTTCCCGGCTTTGCCCGCACCCTGCCCGCCGTGGAACTGGCCGGGGGCCTGGCCGAGGCCGCCAAGATCGCCTACTGCCGTGGCGCCTCCAGCTTCGCCCTCTATGAGCAGCTCGCCGAGCCTGTGCTCAGCGGTAACTGGCAGGAGCAGCAGCTGGCGGAGCTGCTGCACGCCACCTTGGCGGTGAAGCAGTGGTTCATCGAAACCGACGAATTCGACCAGGCTGAACGACGCTTGCTCAATTTCGGCCACACCTGGGGCCACGCTCTCGAATCGGCCACCTCCTTCGCAATCCCCCATGGGCTCGCCGTGGCGATCGGCATGCTCGCGGCCATTCGTTTCACCGGAGAGCAGCCTCCTTCCGCCGCCCTCAGAAACCACTGCCTTGCCTTGCTGAGTGCAGTAGTCGAGCCCGCTCAGCTACGGGCCTTCATTCCCGATCGTTTCCTGCAGGCCTTCCGTGCTGACAAAAAGCACTCAATCGGTCACATACACCTGATCGTGCCCACCGCAGCGTCGAATGGGCTTGGTGTCGAAGAGGTGTGTCTGCCCGCCACCGAGGCCTCCTTGGTGGCGGTGCTTCAGGCCATGGAAGAGGCGCTGGAAGTTGTTCGAGCAGCGCTCACAGTCGCCTGATGAAATATTCCGATGCCCTGATCCGCTGGCTCAAGGACACTGGCTTCAGCCATTGCTACTTTGTCGCGGGCGGCAACATCATGCACCTGCTCAACTCCGCCCGCCAGCAGCTGGTGTGCGTGCCGGTGGTGCATGAGGTGGCCGCCGCGATCGCCACCGAATACCACAACGCCACAGTTCAGGCCGACACCGCAGCGCCTGGTGTGGGCAAGGCTCTGGCCCTGGTTACAGCCGGGCCAGGTCTCACCAACACGCTCACAGGCCTGGCGGGCGCCTGGCTCGAGAGTCGCGAGCTGCTGCTGCTGGGCGGGCAAGTGAAGGTGGAAGATCTCGCTCCGCCGGGCCTGCGGCAGCTTGGTATTCAGGAAGTGGATGGCGTGGCAATGGCGGCACCCGTATGCAAACGCAGCCTCTGCCTGCGGGAGCCGCTTCCCGCCGTTGCCGTGCTCGAGGAGGTGGCCGAGAGCTGGAGCGGGCGTCCCGGCCCTGTCTTTCTCGAACTCCCCCTTGATGTCCAGGCTGTGCAGGTACCAGAAGCCTGGGGGGAGACAACCTCACTCGCATCGACGCATCTCCTGGGCAGCAACCCCGCTCCTGATCCTCAGCAGGTTGCGGAGGTGGCAGCCCGATTCAGGGCGGCAGAACGGCCGCTGTTGCTGCTGGGTGGTGGGCTCTCCCATCGCCAGGCCCGCGCCTTGGAGGCTCAGCTCGCGGCACTGGAACTGCCGATCATGACCACCTGGAACGGTGCCGATCGCTACCCATCTGATCACACCAACTACGCCGGCCGCCCCAACACCTGGGGCCAGCGATCCAGCAACATCATCCTTCAGCAGGCAGATCTGGTGCTGGCCCTTGGATCAAGGCTTGGCCTCCAGCAGACCGGATTCAACTGGCAACAGTTTGTGCCCCTTGGTGAAGTGATCCAAGTCGACATTGATCCTGCTGAACTGGCCAAGCCCAATCCGTGCCTGACAGCAGGGATCCAGGCCGATGCTGATCAATTTTTGGAAGCCCTAGTGGCCCACCCCCTGGGTGAGCATGGCAAATGGCTTAGATTTAGCCAAGAGGTGCGAGGCCTGCTTCCCCTCTCTGAGCCGTACAACAAAACGCCCGAGGGCTTCCTAAATCCATATGACATGGTCGAAGATCTCTCCAGGCTCTGTGAAGAGGGCGACCATATCGTGCCCTGCAGCAGCGGCGGCGCCTTCACAGTGATGATGCAGGCCTTCCAACTGCGACGTGGGCAGACAATGCTCACAGACAAGGGTTTAGCCAGCATGGGATACGGCCTCGCAGGAGCAATCGGCGTGTCGATTGCAGATCCACTACGGCGTACTGTGCTGGTGGAGGGAGATGGTGGTTTTACCCAAAACCTTCAGGAACTCGCCACGGTGGCAGCGAATCAGCCGAACCTCAAGATTTTTCTCTTTTGCAACGAAGGATATGCCTCTATCCGCATGACTCAGAAGAACTACTTCGGAGGGGCCTACATAGGCTGTGATGTGTCATCTGGTTTAGGCTTTCCCAACTGGACTACCCTCGGGACAGCCTATCAAATCCCGTCGTATCACCTCAAGCATGGCTGGAATGCTAACCCAGATTTCTTGGAACTCTGGAATAATCCAAGCCCTGCACTCTTCCTAGTACCTTTGCACCCAGAACAAACTTATTTCCCTAAAATCACAAGCCGAGTAAGTGCCAATGGCGGAATGGAATCGAACCCTCTTCATTGGATGTCCCCCGATTTGCCCGAAGACGCAAGAGAAAAAGTCATGCATTATTTCTCGAAAGCCAAGTCCAATACACGCGACAAATAACAAGTACTACAACTACAATTTCGAACTGCATAGACCATGAATTCCTATGAAAAAAAAATGCTGGAGATCCTTCGCCAAGGCAAGGGAGAATACGGCGTTGTTGCAACCAAAGCAGAATTTGAAGCAGAAGGCACACGAACCGACGAACTTTTGCGGCTACTGGAAATTGCCAACAAGGCCGATGTGGGCCTCGCACTCAAGGTGGGCGGATGTGAGGCCATCCGCGACATGCTCGAAGCCAAGCAGTTTGGCGTACGGTTCATTATCGCTCCAATGGTAGAAACACCTTACGCCCTTTCCAAATACATCGCAGCCAAAGACAAGGTCTATTCACCTGAAGAGCAGGAAGATGTTTCCTTTCTTTTCAATCTCGAAACAATCACTGGCTATAAGAATCTTGATGCAATGCTCGAGATCGCATCGGCCAAACCGGGATGCAATGGCGTTGTGTTCGGCCGAGTCGATTTCAGCGGCTCTATCGGGGTTGGCCGCACAGGCATTGAATCCGAGCAAGTGACCACCTCGGTGGAAATAGCATCCCGAGCATGCCTCAGTAGGGGCTTGGATTTTGTCGTGGGCGGAGCCGTCTCTATTGATGCTCTGGCCAATTTGCAGCGTATTAAAGCAATTCATCTCAGCCGCTTTGAAACACGTAAAGTTGTGTTCAGTGAAGCGGCCCTCGATTCTCCCCATATCGCTAAGGCTTTGCGACAGGCAGTACACTTTGAGCTGTTATGGCTATTGAACAAACGCGAGTACTATGGTCTAATGCACCGTGAAGACCAGTCGCGCATCGAGATGCTTGAGAGCCGCTGGAAAGTACTTGATGAAGGGTAAACCAAAGCTCCAATGAGAGATCCCACAGAGCAGATAACCTAGTTCTACATGCAGCTATTACTCACTGGTGGTACAGGCTTTTTTGGCAAAGCGCTATTGCGCCATTTACTGGCGGACTCCATTCCAACCGATACATCGGTTGTGGTTCTCAGTCGCAACCCTGCTCGATTCCTTGCCGCCTTTCCCGAATTCGCAGCGCAGCGACAGATTGCCTTCGTGCAAGGTGACATCCAGCAGCGCGACTCGCTGCCGTGGGGGCACATCTTCACCCATGTGCTCCATGCGGCCACTGATTCCACCAACGGGCCTAGCCTCTCCCCGCTGCAACGCTATGACCAGATCGTGGATGGTACCCGCAACATCCTCGAACTAGCCGTTGCTACAGGCGCCCGACGATTTCTACTCACTAGCTCTGGTGGTATCTACGGTCCACAGCCGGCTGATCTCGTCGCCATCCCTGAAGATTGGCCTGGCAGTCCACCTCTAGCAGAACCCAACACAGCCTACGGCCAGGCCAAGCGCGCTGCCGAACACCTGTGTGCGCTGATGGGCGAGCAGCATGGCCTAGAAACCGTGGTGGCCCGCTGCTTTGCCTTCGTGGGGCCCGACCTGCCGCTCAACGCGCACTTCGCCATCGGTAACTTCATCCGCGATGCCCTCACGGCCGATGCCATCACCGTCTCCGGCGACGGCACGCCCCTGCGCACTTACCTGCACCAGAACGACTTGGCCCATTGGCTCCTCAGCCTGCTGGTGCGCGGCTGCCCCGGCCATGCCTACAACGTGGGCTCCAATGAGGTGATCAGTATCGCAGACCTTGCTCATCTGGTTCGCGACATCCTTTCGCCAGACAAGCCTGTCCGATTCTTGGTTCGACCCGACCTCGGAGTTGCGCGTAATCGTTATGTGCCAGACATCCGCAAAGCTCGTCGAGAGCTTGGCCTCCACGCCACTTTGGGACTTACGGACTCACTGTGCTCCTTGAAGAAGTCTGCGGTCGAGACCCCATAGCCGCTTGATATTCCAGACCAGTTTCCCAAGTCTAAGGTTATCAGTGGGAATTTCTGATGTTGTTGCTGGCAGTGGCAATTTACCCTTTGAAGTCGCTTGGCTAACTTGTCAATCGTGGGAAGTTGATTTGACGTGACTCCCATGGTCAGTCCAGGCCTTGTGAGAGCTGGTGGGTGTGGACATGCGACAACTCCTTGTTGAGCGGCCCTCGAGGGCCGAATGCGGCTGAGTGTGTTGTACGTCCAGCGCCAACGGTCAGCCTGGATAAGTGCCTCAGGGGCTGTGGCGAACAGCTCTGTTTTGAGGAACTCATCCCGGAAGCGGCCATTGAACGATTCCGCGAATCCTTTCTCCCACGTGGATCCTGGCGCGATGCAAGCCGTGCTGGTGGTGGCGCTGGCCTCACACCAGTCCCGTGGGGCCTGGGCGATGAACTCCGGTCCGTTGTTCGACTGAATGAATGCTGGCGCCGGGTAAAGGCTGTTGAGCTCCTCCAGTACCGAAACCACTTCCTTGACCTTGCAGCGTCTTCCTACCCGGACGGCTAAGCAGAGACGGCTGTGCTCGTCGATCATGTTCAAGAACTTCAGTCTGCGGACGTCGGCGGTGGCGTCGAACTGGAAGTCCATCGCCCACACCTGATGGGGATGCTCAGCCCGGTGACGTCTCACCGAGCCGTTGGCGGGCTATGCCCGCTTTCGCTTACGGGAAGTAGGCAGCTGCAGCCCTTCCTCCCTCCAGAACTGTTGCACCCGCTTGTGATTGACGGTCCAGCCCTCCCTCCGCAACAGGCGGTAGGCCATGCGGCGACCCCAGCGGATGTGCTCAACTGCGATCTCTCGGAGGCGATGGCGGAGCTTTGCCTCACCAATATCGAGGACTTTGACAGCATGGCGTTGGGTGCTGCGGTGCTGTCCCATAACCCGGCAGGTCAGACTTTCAGAGGCCGGTAACGCTCCAGCAGAACCTTGACGGCTCTGCGGCGACGTTCCGGGCTCAGAAGTTTCCCTCGGCAAGTGCCTTCAGCATCGCCTTCTCCAGCTCGGCCTCCGCCAGAATCTTCTTGACTCGGGCGTTGTTTCTCCAGCTGAGTCAGCCGCGTGGCTACCTCGGCCTGTATGCCGCCATACTGCTGCCGCCAGCGGTGGTGCGTCGGCTGCGTCACTCGATCACTCGGCAGACCTCGACGACGGTCTTGCCCTGGGCGATCAACTGCTCGTCGGTTTTGAGCTCAAAGATGATCTACTCGGCTGTATGCTTGCTGAGTTTCATAGTCGAGTCCCCGGCCCAGGCTTGCCGGCTGAGGACTCCCGTTCACCCAGGAACGATCTTTGGGGGACACGTCATTTCAGCATCCCCCAAAGGTCATTTTTGACCTTGCTGGTCACTAGCAAATCTCTCCTAATTAACTAAATCCCTGCTTGAATTGTGAAAAGCGCTTATTGTCTGCCAGGTGTTGCCGTTATACTGCCAACATCCAACGAAGAAGATAGAGTAAAGAATGTACTAGATTACTATGGTTTTTTAGAGAATGCTATATATGTAATTGATAACAATAGCAATGACTCAACAGTAAGCATAGTGCAAGCATGCCATGGTGTCGAATTGTATTCTAAGAGTAATCCTGGAACGACCGAATGTGAGGAGTGGTTCTTTTGGCTTACCAATACTATTTTAGCTGAATATTACTTGTTCTTGTCTTGCTCGGAAAGATTGTCTTGCGCTTATTTTAAAAGACTGCGCTCATTGATTGACGACAGATGCGATTTATATTACACAAATAGGATATCATATACTGGCAATTATGAGTCAATCTTATTTAATGGCTACAAGGGTATTTTTAACCCTGCCATGCGACCAATCGTATGTAGGTTTATCAAAAGAGATGTCCTGATTGCCAATTACAAGAATATACTAATTCATGACAACTTTAAGTCCTTTGCTCCGTATTACAATCAAATAGTGGACAAAGATCCTGATTGCGCTGTAATTCATTTAAGGCCATATCCTGATTTAAGAGAACTGAAAAAATTAGTTGATTATGCTTTGGTGGAATCTAGAAGCCTTTCCGGATCTTATTTGAGATATGCTGCAAAGAATATTTTGAGTGAACTTTTTATTTCGGCAATACTTTTCGCAATGGGTAGATTAAAATTCCCAGACAATATTAATATTGTTTCTCGCATTGCGATGCATTTAAACGTTTATGTGCTGGCTGTTACGTCTCGCCATGTTGGTCGGCAGCGGCTGTGAGACCCCCTGCAGCCAGCGTTGTGAAATAGAACACCTAGTCTCTGGCTGTTTGGAAGACTTCGGAACGCACTCAGATACGCATAGAGATACTGTTTATATTCAAACAATTCCAGTTAAAACACAGCGTGTTGATACTTGGATTAAAACACTAGATGTTGATAACACGATTTATAATGCTGCTAATATTGACGTGCAGGGATATGAACTCCAAGTGCTTAAGGGAATGAGTTCATGCCTGAGTAGACTTAAGGTAATAGAACTCGAAGTTAATACCGAAGAGGTTTATAAAGGTTGTGCTCTGATTCACGAAATCGACTATTATTTAAGCCATTATGAGTTTCGACGCGTATACGTCAATATGTGGGGACAAGGCTATGGTTCGGCACTATATATAAACCCAATATATCTGATTTATTAGTATCTCTTCTTTCGATTCGCACTTATAGCATCAAGAAGGCTCGCGAAAAAGTTCTTTTAAAATATTTTATACCATATAAGAGTCATGTCAAGTAATTTTCTGGGGATACAAGCGGTGCATCTTGAACATTTATATACATAGCGGTTAATGGTGTAATTGTTAATTTCTAATATGCTTGATTTGTGATGCCTCAGCTAAAACTAGCAATCTTAATACCTTCGATAGGTGAATCTAGTGCATTTATGCTTTTCAACAGTATTGTTGACAGTCTCCAATCTGGAAATTACTTACTGCGTCTCCAAATTCAAGTTCTTATGCTTGTAAGCTCATGTTCAAAAAACCATATTGCACAATATAGACTATCACATCATAGAATCTATTATACAACTGAGAAATATGGCGCTTCAAAAGCAAGAAATAAATTAGTGCGTTTGACTATTGCACCCTATATTCTCTTTTGTGATACTGATTCGCAAATATCTGATAAGGTTCAATTTCCCACTGCAATGAATACTATGTTACGCAAGCTTGATTTCCTGTCGGCAAAGGACGTCATTATATTTAGTGATACAAAGAAAACATCAGTAAGTTTGAGTCCATTTCGTTTCCGTCTAACAGAATGGAACTTTTTAGTATCTAGACAGTTATTTATATCATCAAGTGGTTTTCCTGATAATGTAGGAGTTGGATCGTTAAACATTTGCCAATCTGGTGAAGCCCAATTCTTATTTAATATCTTCTATAAATCTAAGGTTAGTTTTTTTGAATTTCCACAAATATTTGTACATCCCAGCTTGGGATCACTCAGCGAATACCAAGAGCTTTATAACGAGGGAAAGCTTTTGACTTATAATATTGGCGCAGGCTACGCAACATTGTTTAATCTCATTTTTAATCCATCTAAATTATCGATTTTCCATGCAGCATGTTTTGCTTCAAATACTCTATTCTTCCTTCCTCTAAGATGTTTAACAAATCTATTATATCTTAGGGTGCTGCAGGGAAGAGTACAAGGAGTGTGTATTGCATTGCATGAGATTGTTATTACCGGACGTAAGATCGTGAATTTGTATGATTCCTAACCATTCCTATCTACTAAATACGGCCGTACCTGCTTCTAAATATCTTCTCACCATTATAACAGTAGCATTTAATGCTGAGCAATCTATAATGAATACTTTAAAATCACTTGAAAACTTGCCTTGTAGAGAAAAAGTAAGATATCTATATATTGTTATTGATGGCTTTTCTACGGATGGCACCATTGGATTAGCAAAAGATTATACATATAGAGCAGATTTTGATGTTATTATATTAACAGAGGCGGACTTGGGTATTTATGACGCCATGAATAAGGGACTAAGAATTTGCTCCAACTATAATACTGCTTGGTTTATGTTTCTTAACTCCGACGATGTGTTTTGTGAGTCAATAGCTGGAGTTAATGAAATACTCTCTGCTCTTGAGTTTGATGTATTAGCTTTTTCTTGCGAGTTTACCTTTGTAGGTCGGCCTAGCAAAATCGTAGTCCCTTCCAAGCATTGTTCACCAACAAATCCCGCATTGGGTTTGCCCTTTTTGCACCAATCATCGATCTATAGTTCGAAACTATTAACCTTTGGAGATCTTTTTGATCCCAGATTCCGAATTGCCGCAGATTATTCTTTTATGATTCGTTTCTATTCGGATCTTAATATTGTATACTTGCCACTCGTGCTTACTAGGTTTGCCTGTTCAGGAGTGAGTTCAAAACTCTCCCCATTGGCATTGAAGGTAAAAAATATTCTAGTCATTTGGAAGTCTTCTTTGCCAATCTTTCAGAGAACCTACGGAATACTCTATCAACTATCTGAAGGACTAATCTATAGTATATACCTGGTAATTAAACGGATTGTGGCACTGAAATGATAACCTTCTCTTCATTTACCAAGATTTTAGAATCACTATTGGTAACCGCCCTTCTATTTTACTGGACTTTTATTTATTTTTGCCATTACCTCTACTTTCGATTGACCTCATTTTCGCAAATATGGTTTTTTACCTTTGATAACCTATCTGCGATACACGCATTGTGCCTTTCCTTCCTTATTCCAACTGCTTTTTTTACTGCTTATCTTTTGTGTAAAAAAAATACTTTTAGTACCTTCGCATGCACTCCTGGCCGAACTAAAGTTTTGATAAATAAAAACTATGAAATCAAGACGCTCCTTATTTGTTTTATTTATATATTATCCACGGTTCTACTTCTTGGCGCTATTCCAATTTTCTCTGGTAAACAAGGTGAGATCGTTCCTGGACAAATCCTATTTATAGTCCTTTCAGTCATCTTACTTCAGTTTGTCGTATTATGCTTCAAACACACTTTATCAACTCTTAAAAAACTTTTGTATTTAATGCTTCTCAGCTTTATTCTGGCAAATCTCTTGTTCACATCAAGAGTATATTTTATTAGCGCTTTTGTGGCTGTATTATTATCTTTTAACTCGCAAAGACTCGAAATAATTCTAATTTCCTTACGCAAGGATCTTTTGACGCTCAAACTCAAGAAATCTTTTATTCGTGTCTCATCTCTTTTTTCCCTTTTATCTTTGCTTTTTTTCTATATTTTGCAACAATATACGCTTTCTAGGGGTTCACATTTTCTCGAAAAAAATAACTACTTGCTCGTCGACCTTATATATCAGAGGTCTCTTGAAGCGTTTCCTCAATCGGCTGAGTTGTTATACAACCAATCAAGTTGCATTGTAGGGTACCCATTTATTCGGTTTTATGAAGGCTTGTCTGCCTTTATGCCATATTCAATGCGTACATTCTTTGTGTCTGCCCCTCTTGTCGACCCACATTATCAGTCGATACATGCATCCTCGCTCGTTTCTATTTTGCAAGGTGTAGTCTGCTTGAACCCATTTATTCAAAGCCTTTTTATATTTGTTATCTTTCTATCAATTTACTTGTTGTTTTTCAAAGCTCTTCAGGGTATGTTTACGTTTGCTTGGAAATCTATGTTAGATATTTCTTTTGTTATCGGCTTTTCATCCCTCTCTTTCTTAATAACTTCCGTTAGAAGTGATGTCTATTTTTGGCCATTACAACTTTTTGGATTCATGATAGCCGTACCAAGATTAGTGGTATATATTTCTAGGTTCTGACGAGTTCTTATCGGAATTCTTTGCATCCTCTTGATTTAGTAAAGCTCTGGAGCATCAGCTTCATTGCTTTGCATCGACTAACTTGTTGTTGTGTCTAACCACGTTTTTAAGCAGAGCAGCTCGCAGATCCGCTGCTGAGGGATGGGCGGCCAAGGGTTGAGTGTCTCCTGATTTGGTTTAGATCGACAGGTATCTCGTCAGTCAGCGGTTTTGCTCGTCGGAGTTCTGGAACGGAATCGCATAAGTCCATACCTTGCAGAGGATCTGGATGAATCGCGCGGTCTTGCCATTGTTCCGGTGCGTGTAGGGCCTGGTACCTCTGTGCTTAGGCCGCGGAATGGTCAGGCCTTGGCGAATGCTTTGGAGAGGTAGGCCGAGCCGTGGTCGCTCATCACCTGACGGCAGTCAAAGCCCTGGCTGTTGATTCAGGCGAGTGCCCGGCTCAGAAAGCCTAACGTTTTTGATTGCTGCTTGTCAGCAATAACCTCGACGTATGCAAGTCTTGTGGCGTCGTTGTTGGCTACACGTGGTGGTACCCCTCCACCTGATCACCTTCGGCAATTTGAAGATGGTCTTTTGGTTGCAGGGAGTGCTGGTGCTGCGGATGGTGAACCAAGAAATCACTAAACGTGCTGTTTTCATAAACACCTCCTTGCGATGTCCAGATGCTACTCTGCCTGCATGCTGTCTAATACTTATCTGGCTTTATAATCTTAAAATGCTTCAATTGTAGTATTGACTGAGGCCAATCCACTTTTGTTTTCAATGAACTCGAAGACTGCATTAATTGCTGGCGTAACTGGGCAAGATGGCGCATTTCTGGCTCGTGATCTTCTTCAAAAGGGATATCGCGTTGTTGGGTCAAGCCGTGATGCGCTGAACTGTGATACTCATAGACTGCAAAGGCTTGGTATCGAGAATGACATTGAACTAATCTCTCTCGCTCCAAACGACTTCAGAAGCGTCCTCAAAGCCTTTTCTACCGTCCTCCCTGATGAGATTTATAATCTTGCCGGGCAGACTAGTGTGGGCCTGTCCTTCGAGCAGCCTGTTGAATGTATGGAGTCTATCTCGGGAGGTACCTTAAACTTCTTAGAGGTCATTCGCTATATGAATACATCATGTCGCTTATTTAGTGCCGGGAGCACCGAATGTTTTGGGGATATCAAAGGTATCCCTGCCAATGAATTGACAGCCTTTCATCCGAGGAGTCCATACGGGGTTGCCAAATCTACTTCTTTTTGGCAGATCGCCAATTACCGTGAAGCCTATGGGATATTTTGTTGTACCGGCATTTTGTCTAATCATGAATCTCCTCTCCGTCCTAGCCGTTTTGTAACTCAGAAGATCATACAGGGAGTTAAGAAGATTAAACTTGGCTTGGCAAGTGAGTTGCGGCTGGGAAATCTCGAGATCTGGCGTGACTGGGGATGGGCTCCTGAGTATGTGGAGGCTATGTATCTAATGTTGCAGGCCGAACAGCCCGATGATTATGTTATTGCATCTGGGCGGACAATGTCCTTGCTGGAGTTTGTGCGTCTAGCTTTTGATGTTGCAGGGCTTAACCATCAGGACTTCCTGGTTACTGATTCAACCTTTCTACGGCCTAGTGATCTGTGCTATTCGTCCGTTGACCCCAGTAAAATCGCAAGAGATCTTGGGTGGAGGGCAAAAGCTACTCCCGATGACATTGTCGCCTGGATGTACAATGAAAGACTGTGTTAAGGAAGCTCTGGGTAACGAGCTCTCAATGAGAGCCCAAGGCCCCAATTTGTTGGGATTGAACAAATTTGGGGGACTTCAGACTTGATTAACCTGATTTCACTGTTTCAAGACCCAAAACTTGCCCTTACGTGGAGACTTTTATCCTCCATGGGCAACCCAATCTCCCATCTCGTACTTTAAAGCAACGTGCGACGAGTCATGAACAGGTTCGAGAGTGCTGCCATCACATGCACTTTGAAGCGGATCTTGGGCATTCCCCGCAGCCTGGTCTTCTGGAAGCCGAATTGTCGCTTTATCAACCGAAATTGGTGTTCCACCTTGGCGCGGATGTGAGCCTTGGCCATCTCGATCATTTCATCCTCTCTAGCCTCGGGTGTATCGGGTAGTGCGCGGCGCTTGCCAGGGCGCATTCGATATTAGGCCCTCAAGGGGCGTACGCCCCTGCAGGCAGCTCAATCAGGAGCTGCAGCATGACTACGACCACCCCTCTCGTAAGCACTGGACCGATAAAGGAGGTCAAGCCACACGTGCGTCCTTGAGCCGGCTGGGCGTCATGTTCGCTGGTGTCTGCGACTGGTCTACAAGTGGCTCCGGCTGGAAGGCTGGTCCGTCAATCACCAACGGGTGCAGCGCTGGCTGAAGAAAGGACTGGAGCGGCCCTTGCCTGACCGGCGCAAGCGATCACGTCCTCCTGGCGGCAAGCGGCAACTGTTGCGGGCCGAATATCCCCACCACGTCTGGGGCATCGGCTTCCAGTTCGATCAGACGATGGATGGGAGGGCCCTCATGTTCATCAACATGATCGATGAGTTCAGCCGGCTCGCGTTGGCCATTCATGTCGGTAGGTGCTTCAGGGCCGTTGAGGTGATCGACACGATCGAGGAGCTGCTGAAGCTCTACCCGGCACCCACTCATCTTCGAATGGACAACGGTCCGGAATTCATCGCCACCGCCCTACAGGAGTGGTGTGTCAGAAGCGGTTGCAACACGGCCTACATCCCGCCAGGTTCACCCTGGGAGAACCCATTCGTGGAATCGTTCAAAAGCCGTTTCAGAGATGAGTTCCTGAACACTGAGCATTGACCTCGGTGCAGGAGGCCAAGCTGTTGGCTGAACAGCACCGAATCGAGTACAACACCTACAAACCGCATTCGGCGGTCCAGGGGCGTACGCCCCTGGAGGTCCTCCACCAGTGGAAAGCGGCCTGGCTACCCACCAGCGCTCAGAAAAACTGGACCAGCAAATGGGGCCACGTCAGCACCAAATTCATTCGGAACATATGTGTCGCAAGGCAAGACTGCGTATGCAGCTCTCCAACTGTTAACCCTAATGAAAACCTTGATTTATTGCAGTACCCCGAACTTTCGTGGCATTCATCAGTACTCTTTGTTGTTGTATCATACTAGCCTTTTGTTTGGAGACGCTTCACACTTTTATCCTTCCCTCGCTTGTCAATTCCGTAACAAGCTAGTCTCCTACATCTGGCAAATTCTTTGGGAGCTGTTTCATGGTAAGCCTGCCAAGTTATTTGATGTTGAAATCTACTCCTATCCTCGCCTCCCCATTGCAGCTCTCTTCTGCAAAAAGAATCTGCCAATGACAGGCATAGTTGTTCACGACTTTATACAGTATGTTGACGATCACTCTATTCCTTCACTTTTTCGTATATATAATATCTTTGGGCCGCTCGAGCTCCTTAAGCGACTTGTTCATACTGCCCATTTCAGGCTGAGTCTGATACGTGCTGACTTCGTTTTGTTTAATAGTCAATACACAGCGTCGTTGTTTAAGGAGTTGTTTGATCTCAGTTCTCGTCGGCTTTCAGGCCGATCATTAATTTTGCACCCAGCCCCTTCATTCGCGCCTCTTGCAGTAGTAAATGCCATTGACTCTCTGCCATCGATGATTGATCAATCTTCAATCGGTATTCATATTGTTTCAGGCTTCTCGCCAAGCAAGCGTAGTGATATCCTTGAACATTTTCTTCTTAAGGTTAGCAACTACTTTGTTGGCTGCAATCAAAATTTCCATGTAAACGTATTTGGGTATGATTCTGCATTTCTGCAAAGTCTTGTTTCCGAAAACTTCAGCGTATACTGCCACTCCGGCTTTGTTGATGAAGCCAAACTTATCGTCTCTTGTCTGACGTCCCACGTCTTCATAAGTACTTCTGATGCTGAGGGTTTCGGAATACCGCTATTGGATTCGATGCTATTCGGACTTTCTTGTATCTGCTCACCCATTCCAGCTTATAAGGAAATCGCCAATACTCATTTATCACTTGGTGATTCGGTTATATTTATTAATAGCATGTCTCTCGAGCCTGATGAAGAATATTTTCTTGCATTTATTCGTGCTATGTCCAAGTTAACAGACTTCTCCCCTGCAGCCCGCGCGCAGGCATATCTTCGCAGGTTCCGGCAAATTGAGGAGCGCTCTGCTGTGTCTCTAAAGTCCTTTCTTCTGGCTCAGATGCAGTACACCTATCTATGAAAATCCTCTTTGTCCTTCCTAGGTGTCCATGGCCTCCATATGTTGGTCAAGCTAGGCTAGCTTTTTATCGAGCTAGAGAGTTGAGTAAACTTGGACACTCTGTTCACTTGTTCTGCTATGGCTCTGGCATTAATAACTTGTTGCCAGATCAATTGGCTCAAGTTACCGAAGTCTTTGAGTCTTATTCCTTTCATAATTTATACGCTCTCCACTTTTGTCTTCTGCTCGTCCTTGCCATACCAAGGTTCTTCCTGTCTCAAAAGCCTCTCATCGCCTCCAGCTTTACGCCGCTCTATACAACATGTTTATTTAAACGACTTGTTTCTGCAGGCAAATTCGACTTAGTCCATTTCTATTCTATTAGATCGTTCCCTCTCTGGGGTGTGGCTGAGCGCTTAGGACTTCATTTTGTTGTTGATCTAGTCGACTCAATGGGTCTTAACTTTCAAAATCGACTTGAAAAACTTTCTTTTCTGGTCAGGCCTGTTTTCTCTTTTGAGCTTCGACGCGTAAAACGTTTTGAACTTAGTCTTCCAGCTTATGTTCACTGTAAAGCATATCTTGTAGTTGGATCAAAAGACCTTTCTTTCCTCTCGCTTCGCTCTTCTACCGACAGCAGGAATCCTTGTCAATCAAATCAATTCCCGTGTCTCAAGATATGTCCAATAGGAGTTGAACCCTTTGCCCATGCGAACATCGATTGTTCTGTATGTACTTCTCCAAAAATCATCTTCTTTGGCTCTCTCTCGTACAGTCCAAATGTTGAGGCTCTTGAATGGATGATCCATCGTGTATATCATTTGCTTGTAATCCACATTCCCAATATTAAATTCCTTGTTGTTGGTTCCAACCCGTCGCACCTTGTGCGAAATTTGTGTTCGGAATACCCTTCTATTCAATTAGTCGAAAACCCGCCTTCAATCGCTGAGTATCTTTTTAGTTCTTTTGCTTCGGTGGCACCAATGGTTTCTGGTAGTGGTCAGCAGTTCAAGGTCATTGAATCTCTCGTTAACTCCGTTCCTTGTGTAACTACGTCACTTGCGGCGGATCCATTGGGTCTTCGCGATGGTATTAATGTAAGCGTCGCAAATACGCCCTCCGAATTTGCCAGTAAAATATCACAGTTATTTTACGATACTGACCTTGCAGAACGCGTTTCTCGATCCGGTCGTTGCTATGCCTTAAGTCGATTTTCATGGAGTGCATCAGCTGAGATTCTTGAGGCTATTTACTGTGCTTGATTCATGCACATGTCTGTATTTAAGTAGACTTTTTATCGCTTCCTGCGCGGATCAAATGTTATTCCTTTCTGCTTCTTTGCATTATCTTAGGTTTCCATGGGGCTTCCCGCCAAGTAGCGTAAATTCCTGGACAGTCTGCGCCGGCTGTGGAGGTGCTGACGATCCGTTGCTCAATGCCCGTGCGGGGAAATGGTGGGCTGGTGTGTGACTCTGGTCGGAGCACTACCACTTTCTCAGGATCAGACCATGCCCATCTCCGATTCTGTCGCAATTAAAGTGGCGCAGATGCTTGGCAGCGGCACCGCCGGCGAACTGTGATGTGGGTGTTTAATAATGTACAGGTCCGGTTCCTGATATCGTTCACTCCGCACGGGAGGAACGGGGTTTGATCTCAGTGTAGACCTCATGGAGAGTACTACCTCCCAGGGAGCTGTGTGGCCTTACATGGCAGTACCTCCACAGGAATCGGGCAAGGCTGATTTCAGCCTCCCAGCCATCGCTGTAGGCATGCAGATACACCTCCTCGTATTTGACCGTTCTCCACAATCTCTCCAGCAGGATGTTGTCGTAGCAGCGCTTTTTCCCAGACCAGCTGATCTTGATTACATCTCCCTGCAGCCTGCCCACGAAATCAGCGGAGGTGAATTGGCAGCCCTGGTCGGAGTGGAAGATTTCTGGCCTGCGGCCGCCTCCCATCGCTATCTCCAGAGTATCGAGACATTACTCTGTGTCCAGGCTGTTGGAGGGCTGCCAGCTGAGCACGTTGCTGGAGAACAGATCCACGGCCTCGGCCCAGACCTGATCCACAGCCGTAACCACTCTGTGGTCCACCAGGCAGGGTATCGCTCTGATGGGTCCCCTGAAACCCCATGGCTGATTCAAAGTCTCAACATGTGTTGGGCTGAGGCTGTCGCTTGACCATCGCCAGCAAGGTTGTGATGTCGTGCATCACCGCCTGCATGCCAGAGCGGATCGACCGGAATCCAGCCAGCCGCAGCAGGTTGAGGGCTGCTGTTCGCAACGTGGCCATCGCGCCGGCGCCATTGCCCCGGTAACGATGGGCATCCTCGTGGAGCTGTGTGTCACGAATCCAGTGCCAGCCCTCAATGCTCCAGCGGTCTCGCACCAGTTGCAGCAGCGCCTCTGGCGTGGTGCGCAGACTGGTGAGGAACAGGTGCTGCGCCTGAGAGGGCTTGCCGTCGCGCTTGCCGGTGGCCGTCACCTCCACGATCCAGCTGGTGCCGACCCAGGTCTCGGCGATGTGCGTCGGTGTCTGTTTGGCACGCAGGGTCCAGGTGATGGAGCGGCCATGGCTGATCTCGTGATCCGTTGCCACAAAAGGGATCTTGCGCTTTCCCTGGAACTGGCTGCGGATCTGCCGGTGCAGCGTCTTCTGGTTGGCCTTGACCGTCAGCAAGAAGTCGGCTCCCTGCTCCTGGAGCTGCCGAAAAACGGCTGCTGGGTATGCAGGGCATCCGCCTGGATCAGCATGCCCTCCAGATCCAGCTCACCAAGGAGCTGCCGCAGCACCGCCCGCTCGTGGTTCTCACCGGTGGCGTAGCAGCCCTGACTGATCGCCACGCCCAGGGCTGCCGAGTACAGCGTGACTTGGG
>Ga0194130_10004184_pt1 | contig 18593 bp, 20 predicted proteins | sample TA2KigsurfametaG_FD_160084 | JGI IMG/M metagenome (GOLD analysis project Ga0194130, IMG submission 160084) | Freshwater microbial communities from Lake Tanganyika, Tanzania - TA2015050 Kigoma 12 surface | ecosystem: Environmental > Aquatic > Freshwater > Lake | place: Tanzania: Lake Tanganyika... | reverse complement strand
AGGATGGTAATTTAAAATGCCCGCAGGAAAATTAGCTAGCGTTCTACCCGCAGCAACAACAAATACATTTCTTTATCGAACTCCTATTACAGGTGCAACTAGTTCTGTTTTAAGTGTTGTCAATCAAACTTCAACGGCAGCAACGTACCGTGTTGGATTGAGAGATTATGATCAACTATTAACTCTAAATGCTTCATCATATAACTATCGTAGAGGAAATATTATTTCTTCGTATGTTGTACAAATTATTCCTGGTGTTACAAAACAATCTTTAACTGCTGGTACACTCGTTCCTGTCTCAACAGCTGAAGCAACATTCAAATTTTTAGATGTTTTGGTGGATACAACAATTAAGGAAATTCCAACTAAAGCGGTATGTCTTGGATCTGTTTCTCTTACATCTGCTCCTGCAGGTGGCAGTGTTGATCCTGGTGAAACAATTACTGGAGCAAAAGGCCTTACTGCAACTGCGTTTACATACAATACAACAGGCGGCGCAGGATTTACAGCATCAATTGCAAAAGTCAGCGCAACAGCAACATCCATATATCTTGCAAATACAGTTAATCCAGTTGCTGGAGATTTACTTTGTATTTACGAACAATATTCACTAAATCCAAGTTATGAAGTTGTCACCATTTCTTCAATCAGTACAACTACAAATCTTGCAACTGTTGTTAGAGGTGCCTTAGGAACTACTGCTAAAGTAATTAGTCCTGGAACAAGAGCAAACCTATTAAAACCCACAACAACAACCACAACACTATCTGCTGGTATTACGGCTGTAGATACAACTTTGACTGTTGCTAGTGCGACTGGATTGACAATTGGTGACTACCTAAGACTTGGTAATGAACTGATGTTTATTGATTCTATCTCTGGTACTTCTGTTACAGTAACAAGAGCACAATGTGGAACAACTGCAGTTGTTCATTCTGGCGGCGCTACAGTTACCTTAATTAATGAAGATGGATTCCAGATCTTACAGTATTTTGATAGTGGTGAAGCACTCACAATCCAAGGGGGTGGCACTGCAACATTAAGTTCATATTCTACTACCCAAAATCCATTTGGACCAGTTGAAAGATTTGTTGTAGATGTTAATGAGAATGGTGTTTATGAAGATCCTGCTGGAGTTAGTTTAGATGTTGGTAGAACATATAGATTTCTACAAAGTGATTCTTCAAATGCTACCAATACTGCAAGATTTAGAGCCACAGGTTCTACTACGGATTATACAACAGGAGTGACTGTAAACGGAACTGCAGGAACAGCAGGAGCATATACACAAATTGTAGTATCAAATAGCACTTCAACAAACCTAGAAATATATGCTGGAGAAAATGGTACAGTCACTAATTATGGATTTGCTCCACTCCCAGTTACTATAATTACTAACCCAACTTATAATAAAATTTTTGTATATGACGTTGACGGAACTTTAGAAGTTGGTCATTCATTCGCAACTAATACTGGTACGCAAGATGTTGAATTCTTCTATCCGGCTCCATATGGATATGTTCATTCATATAGTGGTAGTACACTAAAAGTTTCTACTGGACTTAATTCTGCTGCTTGGCAGACTTCCATCACCACAACTATTACTGGTACAAGTGGACAAAAAACCGTTACAGTAGGTTCCGTTGCTGGATTAGCACCTGGAATGTCAATTACAGGAACTGGTATTGCGGCAAATAACGTAATCGTATCTATTGCAGGAACTACGTTAACACTTGGTACTGCAAATACTGCAGCGGTTAGTGGTAATGGAACATTCAAATTTTTGTTCTATGATACTCCAAGAGAAAATGGATCAAATAGAAATTATGTTACCTTAACAACAGCAGGATCTGCTACAGATGTTAATAGTGAAGATTACATTGTCTATGATAAATCTGTCGCTGGTGCATCAGTAGATAAGCACACTGGTCTTGTAGTAGGCCCTGGTCAATCAGTTGTTGTATATTCAAGTACAGCAACAGTTGGATTCGTATTGGATGGATTTGAGGATAACACGGGAGACTTTGTTACCAACTTATATAACAGAATATAATATAGGAACGTCAGCAAATGTCATTAACAAGACTCAAGAATATTATTACGTCCAGAACTGGACGCATTATCTACGTCAACCCAGACGATTTCGATGCTTCGGATGCCATTGACAATAGAGGCAACTCTGCTTTAAGACCATTCAAAACATTGCAAAGAGCTTTGATTGAAGTAGCACGATTCTCATATCGAGTTGGTCTTTCAAACGACGAATTTGATGCATTTAGCATCTACCTTTATCCTTCTGAATATATTGTTGATAATAGACCAGGAGAAATTTTATATACAGAAATTCCACCCCTTGATGAAAACTCTAACTTTGATGTGACATCAGCATCAAACGTGTTGCATAAGTTCAATTCGTGTGAAGGTGGTGTTATTGTTCCAAGAGGTTGTTCTATTATTGGATCTGACCTTAGAAGAACTAAAATTATTCCCAAATACGTTCCATATCCAACAACAAAGGCTTCATTAGGTATTACATCAATCAATGAACCAGCACCAACACATATATTTAAAGTAACTGGTGGTTGCTATTTCTGGCAGTTCTCATTCTTTGATGGTGATCCAACAGGTGTTTATTATAAAGAGAATGATGCAGACACGATTCAACCAAACTATTCTCACCATAAGATAACTGCATTTGGATTTGCAGATGGTAGAAACAAATTAAGTGATTTGATTGCTAACGGAACAGTCAATCCAAACTTTGATATTAACTCAACAATTATTCCAGATCTTACTTCTAGAACTGATTTGGAAATTTATTATCAAAAAATCTCTAGAGCATTTACTTCTATTCCTGATACCTCTGGTACTCCATCACAAGACCAGATTCAACCAAGAATCGAAGAAAATAGAATCGTTGGTCCAATTTCTGATGAATTCCAAGTTCTACAAATTACTAGAAATGGACAAACAGCAACTGCTATTACTGTTGATGAATTAGGAAACCCTGCTCCTCATGGATTCTCTGTCGGTGTTAACGTTAATATTTCTGGTGTTACTGGTTCTACTGGCACTCAAAGTGAACTAGATGCTACACTTTACAACGGATCTTTTGCAGTTACATCTGCTCAAGGTAACGTATTTACTTATCAAATGGCTGATGAACCAACTGGAAACGCAGTTGGATCTAATATCTTAGTTAAAGTTGAAATTGATACAGTTGACTCAGCATCTCCTTATGTTTTCAACCTCTCTCTTCGTTCGGTTTGGGGTATGCAGGGGATGCACGCTGATGGTAGCAAAACCACTGGTTTCAAATCGATGGTTGTGGCCCAATATACGGGACTATCGCTACAAAAAGATGACCGTGCATTTGTTCGCTATAACACAGCAACTGGATCTTATGATGAAGGTGGTCAAGGTGCTCACCTAGATGGTGCATGTAGATATAAGAAGGGATGGAGACATTGCCACGTTAAAGCATCAAACGACGCATTCATTCAGGTCGTTTCGGTGTTCGCTGTGGGATATGGCGATCACTTCTTTGCAGATAGTGGTGCTGACATGTCCATCACTAACTCCAACTCTAACTTTGGTAATACAGCACTTAGATGTAAAGGATTTAAGGCAGAAGCATTTACGAAAGATAAGTTTGGAACCATCACTCATGTCATTCCACCAAAATCTCTTTCAGACGTAGCTGAGATTTCAGTTAACTATGTCAACATTGATATTCAAAGAACTAGAACAGTTGCTAACCCACAAAGATTGTATCTGTATGGATACACCTCTCTCACAGCACCGCCACCATTAAAGGTACAAGGTTATACTATTGGTGCTAGACAAGATGGTACAGGAACATCTGCAGTTGCTGATAAAATTCAGTGTTTACTATTTTCTTCTGGTCAACAAGTAGCAACAATTAAAACTGCTCCCATCAATCCATTTGGGCCATCAGTAAATGGTGCAACAGTCAATACCTCTGCAAGTCCATTCAAGTTTGATGCAAACACTTATACAATCAGTGGTGTTGCAAACAGCGTTGGTGGATGGTATATTCAAGTATCTAATACTGCTAGTGCTAACCAAATTTACACTGCACTAACAACAAACACCATTTACAATAATCTAGCATTTACTCCAACTTCATTTATCAAGAGAGTTCCTGATGCTCGTGTTCTAAAAGACAGAATTTATAGATTTAGATATGTTGTTCCAAAGGATTCATTCCCAATCCCAAGAGAACCTATTACGGGTTATGTAATACAACCTAGATCTTCTGATGATGCAACTCCTTCTTTTGGCAAGATTTATTACATCTATGAGATTGAAAAAGTACAAGCATTTGATAAAGGTGTTTCGGATGGTATTTACTATCTAACTATTCTCTGTGCATCTATTTCTCCATCAACATCAAACTTTGATGACTTTGTATTCTCTCAAAATGTAAATGAAGTATATCCTGCATTTGACAGAGATAATCCAAATGCTGACCCAACACATTCCATCTCTGTTGCAGATAATGTAACGATTGGTTTGGTGTATGGAACAGATGGTGCTACTCCTGTTCCAAATAAAGATAATAAGAGAAGCATTACAAAAGAGGCCACAAGATTCTTCCTAGCAGAATCAAACAATAACCTTGCTTGGAACTCAACTTCTGGTACATTAGGAGCATTTACTTTAACTGCAAGACTTGGTGATGCAGAAACTAGAAAGATTCCATTGAAGGTTGATACTGACAATGTAATGGTTCCTATTCAATGTGAGTTAAGAAGACACTCTATTCAACGTTCGGGTAACCATACGTTTGAATATACTGGTTTCGGCCCTGGTAACTATTCAACTGCATTCCCACAAACTCAAGTAGAAGTTCTATCTGCAGATCAAATTAAATTATCGCAGTCACTTAAAGAAGGTGCAGGTGTTTCTTTCTATTCTGGTCTAAACTCTAATGGTGACCTATTCATTGGTAACCAGGTTATTAACCCAGTTACAGGACAGATTACTTCTGAAGATATTGCACAATTGAATATTGTTGGTGAAGAGAATACTTCAATTCAAACATTCTCTGAAGTTATTCTGACGGATAAACTAACCGTCTTGGGTGGTGCGTCAAACCAGTTAGAATCTATCTTCTCTGGTCCAGTAACATTCCAAGCAAAGATTACTTCAGACAAAGACATTCAGGCCAAGAAACTAACATATGCTAACCCTGATGGTACGATTCTCAAGTCAACATTAATGGCACCAGATAATGGTTCTGGAGCTCCGAATCTTGCTGGTTTGACTTATTATACCACTCCAATTGATGGTGATATTGTTTACAATACTTCTTGGACTCCAGGCAAGAATGTTGGTTGGATGTATTATGGAGCATCCTGGGTTAAATTTGGACTATCAAACACAGGTTTTATTGATATCGCTACATTTGGTGCTAACACCAATATGGCATTGGGCACTACCGCAAACACAAACTATAGGCTTGATGTTAATGGTAATGTTCATGTTAGCGGTAACCTAGTTGTTGATGGTTCTGGTGGTGTTTCTGCTGGTAAGTATATTTTAAGGACTTATACAGGAAACGGAACAACACAAAACTTTACTATCACAGCAGGTCATAATGCTAATAGTGTAATGGTATTCATTAATGGTGTATGTCAAGTTCCTACTACCAACTATACGGTATCTGGAACCAACGTACAGTTTGCTTCTGGTGATGCGCCCAAAACAGGTGACATTGTACAAATTAGAGAATTCCCAATCTAAATACTAACGAAGCAGGTTTACAAGTATGGCACTTCAGCTTATCAATGGTAATCAGATATCTAATCTTACAAACGCTACCATTGCCCAATTACAATTTACTAACACAAACAGTGTTCTCCAATTACCTAGTGGTACTACAGCACAAAGGCCAACTGGGGTTGCATATGGAACCCTGCGATTTAATACTACACAAGATAAAGTCGAAGTTTATAGTACTAACTCTGATGGTCAAGGTACTGATGGATGGGTTTTTGTGGGTGCAGGTGGTCCTCACGTAGGTACAAAAGATACATCTTATGTTCGTACAAATAGTACTAGTATTGATGAAAACCTTACTATTGGTCCCGTTGCAAATGGTGGTGCTCAATTTACAAATGCTTATGCTGCTGGTCCTGTAGATATTGCCAGCGGTTTTACAATGACCATTGAAAATGGAGCGGCTTTCTATGTAATTGGTGAAGATCCTGATTCAGCATTCTATGAAAATGTTGGTATTTTTGGAACGTTAGACACACAAGGTGCAATGATAGACTCTGGAGCAACTAGAGAAAAAATTCATGCTTTCAGAGCTAATCCAGCAGATAATATGGTAAATATTGATTTTATGGCTACAAATGCTGTGTACTTTGGTGGTATACAACAAAATTTTAACATCAATATTCTCAATTTTCCAACGTCACAGATTGATCAAGGACAAGTAAATAACAATAAAGCATATGGATTTGTCCTTAAATGGTTCAATGGGGATCCGAGATATCGCCCAACAGGAACAATTATGCTGAATGGATCTTCAATTGGTAATGCTGTGTGGTCGGGTGGTGGCCCACCTGCTAACCTCACTGCTAATAGACACATTATTGTAGGTTTATCAATCGTTAGAGTTACAGAACTTACAAACTTAGTTGGTGGTACTAATACATTCTGGAGATCATATTTAACTTGGACTGAATTTGCGTAAAACATATGGGATTTCTTACACGACTAAAATCAAGATTTTCACCCGCTACCATGAGTATTGGAGGTGGTGGTGGTGCTGGAGTTCCATCTCTCCAGACAGTTGCTTCTGGCGGATCTGTTTTTGATCAGGTTGATGGTGGTGTCAATTATAGACATCATGCTTTTGGATACACTGGAGGAAATCAAACCTTTAGTGTGAGCGCAATGGGAACCTTTAATACAATTGAGATGTATGCCTGGGGTGCTGCTGCTGGTGCTGGGGGACAAAGTGGAAATACTGGCGGAGCAGGAGGATTTGGTTATAGATCTCAAGAGAATATTGCAGTGAATAGTAGTTTTAGTTATACTGTAAGTGTAGGTGGTGGAGGTGGAAATGGTAGCGGATGCCATGGTTGCTGGGGCCATGGCGGTGGAGGTAGTGGACCTAATGGTGGCAGCGGTGCCAATGGAACACATGCTTCATGTAGTGGTTGCTCAGCTGGTGGCGGGGGTGGTGGTGCCATGAGTGCTGTATTTGGCGGCGGTCCTGGTGCTAGTGGTGTATGGGTTGTTGGCGCTGGTGGAGGTGGCGGCGGTGGTGCCGAAGGAGGTGGCGCTGGCCATGGAGGTGGTGGCGGTCAAAATGGTAATGGTGGATCTTGTGGGTCAGGTGGTGGATGCAGTAATTGCAATGGTCAATTTAATGGATCTGAATGTGGTCGTCCTGGTAATGATGCATCTGGTGGAGGTGGTGCAGGTGGAGGATATTGGGCCGGTGGTTGTGGCGGTAATCCTGGTTGTGACCAGCAGGGCGCTGGTGGTGGCGGTGGAGGAGGAAACTATGGAACCTCTACTTCTAATGGCAGCCTTGGTACGCCAGGGAACTCAGGTCATTACTTAAGATCTGGTGCTGGACAACCCAATGGTGGTTCTGGTAGAATTGTGTTTAGATATAGATTACTTTGAGGTATAATATGGAATTAGATAACCAAATAAGAAGTGAAACTGAAGCCAAAAAGAAATATGAAAAACCAATTCCTAGAGCAGATCTACAGTGTGTAATTGATATTAAAACAAAATCAATTGCATTTGATACTAATGATCTGTTTTTTCCTGATCTAAATTTGTTTTTTGGATTTCGTGATGATGGAAAATTGGGCGTAGTATTTGATAATATGAGTTACGGTTGGGATATATCTGAACTGGATGGTGACACATCATTTTATCTTACAAGTAAAGAATATCCAGGATACATATCTACAGATGCTCTATATTTACAATCTGAATCTGTTTACGGATTAAAAACAGAGAAAACATACGGATTAAATGTATGGTGTAAAAATAAAGGTGAGAGATTTTCTGGCCAATGTACGTTTAGAATCGCAAACGTGCAGGAATATTTTCCGAAAGGTATAAAGGTTCCTAAGTTGGGTGAACCAGGATACGCTAGAATTAACGTAGATGACCCCTGGTGGGTTTAAAGATTATAAATAACTAAGAAGAAAATTAGCACTAAAACTCATGAGTACTTTAAAAGTTGCTGCTATTCGAGATCTATCAAGCACGGGTGGTTTTACCCTTGCGTCTGGTGCTGTTACGGCCAACGGTACTCTAACAGTTCAAAACATTATTATTAATGGTACGGTTTCAGGAAACAGTAAAAATTATATACCATCTCAATCTGGTCACTCAGGAAAAGTTCTGTTCAGTGATGGAACTACTGCCTTCTGGGGCACATCACCATCGTCTGAGAACATTAACAGTATGCAGGTATTTACTAGTTCTGGTACATGGAATAGACCTAGTGGTGTAAAATTTATTAAGGTTCAACTTGTTGGTGGAGGAGGTGGAGGTTCAGGTCACGGAGAATCTGGCGGAGCTGGAGGTTATGCTGAAAGAGTTATCGATGTAACTGGAACATCATCAGTTTCTGTTACTATTGCTGGAGAAGTAAACGGGACATTTTATGCTAATGCTGGTGATAACAATGGTGGATCATCATTTGGTAGTTTTCTTTCTGCTTCTGGTGGATTTGGTGCTAACAGAAATAATCAACACTCTGGTGGATTAGCAGGGGTTGGATCTGGTGGTAACCTAAACATATATGGCGGTGGTGGACAATCACATCACAATTATTCATCTGTGGGTGGAAGTTCTTTCTTTGGTGGTGCTGTTGCTGCTGGTCACCCTCAAGGCGGAAATTTCTCTCATAACCACCAAAGTCACTCTGCTCCTGGATCTGGCGGATCTGGAGGATATTTTCATAACCATAGAGGATCTAATGGCCGCCCTGGTATGTGTGTAATAACCCACTTTAAATAAAAAATCATGAGTACATTAAGAGTAACAAATATCAGAGATCGTTCTGGAACATCAGGATTCACTTTAAACGGTGGTAATCTCAGTACTGTAGGACGACTAATTTTAAATAATATAGTTGTTAATGGTACTATCACTGGAAGTACTCCGTCTTTCTTACCATCTCAATCTGGTCAATCTGGAAGAGTATTATCTACTAATGGATCTACTCCTTTCTGGCAAACATTTACTACTGGTGGTAATATTACTAGTATGCAGGTATTTACTAGTTCTGGTACATGGAACAGACCTTCTAATGTAAGATTTATTCATGTTCAAGTTATTGGCGGTGGCGGAGGTGGATCGGGCCATGGTGAAAGTGGTGGATGTGGAGGTTATTCTGAAAGAGTTATTGATGTAACTGGAACATCATCAGTCTCAGTAAGTGTTTCTGGTGAAGTAAACGGGACATTTTATGCTAATGGCGGAGAGAATGGTGGTGGATCATCATTTGGTAGTTTTCTTTCTGCTTCTGGTGGATTTGGTGCCAATAGGAATAATCAACACTCTGGTGGATTAGCAGGAGTTGGATCTGGCGGTAACCTAAACATATATGGCGGTGGTGGTGAATCTCACCACGCTCGTGGTGGTAATATGGGAAGTACAGGTTTCTTTGGCGGTGGAGTTGCAGGAGGATGGCCTCAAGGTGGGAACTTTAGTCATAACCACCAAAGTCACTCTGCCCCTGGATCTGGTGGAGCGGGAGCACACTATCATAACCATAGAGGGTCTAATGGCCGTCCAGGGATGGTAGTAGTAACTCATTACTTATAAATAAACTTGTAAAGGATTTATTGAAAAATGAAAAAAGCTTTAATGTCAATTCAAGGTTATGTTCACCAGATTGTAGAACCTGGGGAAGACTATGAAATTTATTGTGGACCTGATGCCACTATTGCTTGGGTAGATGCTCCTGATGATATTACTCTTGCTTGGACTTTAGAATACTCACCCAAAGCAAAGAAGATGGTGTGGGTCAAGAGAGATGAAGTTCATACGGATCCTACAATCGCAAGAAAAGTTGCTTATGGGGATGTTGGTGAGCAATTAGATATGATGTATAAAGATATGCTCGATGGTGGAACTAGATGGAAAGATCATGTCGCTGCAGTAAAAAGAGATCTTCCAAAACCAAAACCAGATCCAACGGCTGCAATGACATTGGATGAACTTCTAATCTTCGCTGAAACTGCAGAACCATCAAAAGATAAACAATGTGGTATCTCTACTGCAGATAAACCTTGTTGGGTTAGATATCCAGGATGGGCTGGTTATCAAGAAGCTACTGTCATATGACAAAATTTATGCTATAATAGTTTAGTGTCTAATTATCTGTGAAGTGATCTAATATGAGTAAAATTGAGAGTGTTGTGATTATTGGAGGTGGATCATCTGGATGGATGACAGCGGCCGCACTAAGTAAATTGTGTCCGCATCTAGAAGTTGGTCTAATTGAATCCAAAAACGTAAAATCTATTGGTGTAGGAGAATCTACTCTCGGTCACATCAATAGATTCTTGCGTTTGCTTGATTTGAAAGATGAAGACTGGATGCCAGCATGTAACGCAACATACAAAAATTCCATTCGTTTTACTAATTTTAGAGAGAACGATGGAACTCACTTTGAGTATCCATTTGGTGCCGGCTGGGACTTTACCGATAAACCTCTTGGACTAGATACTTGGTCTGCACTTAAATTAATTGATCCAGATACTTACACTCCAGATACTTTTGCGGAATTTTATAATAGTAATACATTTTTAGCAAAATATAATCGTCAGACTAGAAATGAGGAAGGTATTCTTCGAAATTATGATTTTAGTAGGGATACTGCTTATCACTTAGATGCAGAACTATTTGGACAATATTTAAAAGATAAAATTGCAATTCCAAATGGTGTCAAATATTATCAAGGAGATATTGATGGTTTTAAACATATCTCTGGGAATGATTTGACTGTAGAGTATCTCATCATGGACAAAGTTAATTTTGTGCAGGCCGATCTTTATATTGATTGTACGGGATTTAGATCTTTACTCCTAGGAGAATATATGGGAGTAGAGTTTCTACCATTTGATAAAAAATTAGCTAATAATCGTGCTTTAGCATGTAGAATTCCTTATGTTGATCGTGAAAATGAAATGCATAATGTCACTGATTGTCATGCATTAAAAAATGGATGGGTATGGAATATTCCTCTCTGGAATAGAATTGGTACTGGATATGTTTACTCCTCTAGATTTACCACAACAGAAGAAGCAACCCAAGAATTTAGAGAGCATCTATCTAAAACAGACTCTAAAAGAGCAGAAGAAGCAGAAATAAAGTCAATTAATATATCCCATGGAAAACGAAGGTTATCTTGGGTTCGAAATGTTTGTGGTATTGGATTATCTTATGGATTTGTAGAACCATTAGAATCTACTGGCCTCTTGACAACTCATGAGAATATCATTAAACTAGTAGAAGTTCTCAACCGTAGAAGTGGTTATGTGTCTAGATCTGAAATCGACGGATACAATTATGCTGTAGATTATGAAGTACAAAGTTTTGTTGATTTTGTTTCTATGCATTATGCACTCTCAATGAGAGAGGACACACCATATTGGCGTTGGGCTACTCAAATTAATGAATATAATCCTACCATGATGAGTGAATTCATGAATAAAAACCATTCATATCAAACGTTTTTGGGAACAATGACTTCCAATAATACTTGGTCACCTGATTTGGCTGGAATAAATTACATCGCGGCAGGATTGGGATTATCCTCTATTTCTACTATAGAATTGCTGAGAGATAAAGAATCATTTAACGAAGAAGCACTCATGGATTGTAATCGTAAATATAAACAATATAGAGACTATATTGTTGAACACGTCAAATCCTTGCCAACACATTATGAATTTTTACGTGACAATATTTATGGGGGTGTGGATGAATATCTTCAAAAATAAAAGCTGGATACGATTTTACTCATTAGAACCTGCAGTAGCAGATTTATATCCAATCATTACAGCACACTCTCTTAAACGCAAGTGGCAAGAGAAAAAAGTATCAAAGTGTCCATTTTCTGGATTGATGTCCTCTGCAAATTGTCCAGGTATTACTAACATTGCTCATGCAGGTTATATTTTACCTGCACCAGCCGATTTTGTAATCACGACAGATGGTGGGGGTATTACATTTAGTTGGGAAGTTCCATATATGTTTGATTTTTGTGGATCTAAATCTTACATTGATAAGCATGATGCAAAGCAAACATATCCATTATTAGATAATCCTGATACGACATTACATGAAATTGTTAAGGTAGAAACTCCATGGAGATTTAAAGCATCCGATGATATAGTTTTACTTCAAATACCAGTTGCATACAATAATGAAAAAAGATTTACTGCAGCAACGGGAATACTTGACCCTAAATATGGACATGTGTTAAATGTTCAATTATTTTGGCATGTTTTAGAGGGAGAAACTTTTATTAAGGCTGGAACACCATTGGCACAATATGTTCCTATGAATCGTAAATATCTAAACCTTAATAATTTTGAGACTATTATTGATGGCGCGGGTGAGGTTGAAATTGAACTAGAAAAAGCATTTCAATATGCCAATAAGTGTAATACACTTAGATATGACACTGTACAATCACGAATAAATAGAGTGACTGAGATTTTTAAACGCTATCGTAACAAAGGAGCTAGACTATGACTATTGATGAATTGATTGATAATTTCAAAGGGCAGCAACAGATGGCCCAAGAAGAAAAGGATAGATTAGAAGAAGAATTTACTAATACTAAATTAAATCCCTATGGTATCACGACAATTGACTTCAGTAAGCGTCAAGAGCAAGTGGAGTTACTCCTAAAACTTCAAGGTGCAATAGAAGGATTAGAGTTAGCAAAGGTTGAGTGTGATCTTTGACTAATATTATTTCGTTATGGACTCCATATATTTGGAAGTTTGAATATGAATTTGATACTGAACTAATGGATTCAGCATTAGAACAAGTATCAAATCATTGGTCAGTGAATCCTGAATCTAGTATGATTGAAACAGGAGATTCATATTCAACTGTTAGAGTTGGTGTGCATAATTGGAATCAACAACCACATTGTCTACCACAACTTGAATTTTTCAATGCTTGGTTAGAACCAATCATTAATAAAATATGGTCTGAATGTAATCTTTTACAGATGAAAAGTGAGGTCAGCAAATCTTGGTTTAATGTGCATAACAAAACAGGTCAAACAATAGAACATCTACATACTGGAACAGATTTAATTGTATCAGCCTATGTTCGTTGTGAAAAAGATTCTGGTAATATAGAATTTAGAGATCCGCTAGAGTACCAAAAAGTTAATTCAGTATGGTATCGAGAAGCATCTTTATGGCAGGAAGTGAAAGTCAAAACCAATGATGTTCTTATTTTTCCTGGCTGGATATATCATCGTACACAACCAAACTTGACTGATACTCAAAGAGTTGTAATGACATATAATATCAATGGAAATCCCAGTCTTTAATCGTTGCTACCCAGACAGAAATACCTTCAATGATGTCATCAGGATTAAGAATCTACATGATTGGTCTGGAGAGTATGTTAAGGTTGATAATGCAATTGAATATTGGATTATGGATAATCCATTTTACGACAATGGATTTGATTTATATCGTCAGTTAGTATCTAAGTTTCCCATTGTAACAGATACAAATGATGTGGGATCTACAGATGCTAATCCATTTGCTACGATACACCTTCCACAGTGGTGTAGTGATAGTATATGGACGTTGTTAGAACAATATTTTGAGAGATACTTACCTCACTATATGAATATGAATTATTCAGAGTGGGGTAATTTATATTTTCCAGATGAATATAAGCCTTATGATTATTATAGATTACCTCATTGCGATGGACCAAATGGTTTAGTTTCTAATTTATGGTTTACAGATCATCCGATAGAACAGTCTGGTACAATTTTATATAAGTATCATGGTAAGATCATAAAGGGGCCAGATAATAAGTTATACTATGATTATCAGTCAGATAAAAGTCACCCGTTGTTTGAAGAGGCCAAAGAATTATATCTATCCAATAAACGATTAGACCGTACTACTCCTCTCACCATTGATGAAGAGATATATTGGGGATTTGAGAGAGTAGCAATTCTTCCATGTAAGTGTGCTACAATGACAATCTATCCAACATCTGTATCTCATACACCTTTTATCAGTACACAATGTGGGTTTAGATGGTCTCACGCATATTCTATTAATTATACTCCTCTTTTGACATGAATGACTATAAATTATATCAGATAGAAGGACTTGATCAAGATGAATTGATTTGGCACATCAAAATGTCAAGAGACAAATTTAATCACATTTATCGTGGTATATTGGAGCATGACACAAGTTTTTATTATCTCTATAATTTTTTTACTATAGCGGCCTGTAATCATCACATATACAAATTGTATAATGAGATGGTAAAATGCATGAGAGATTATAATTCGGATGCATCTTGGTTTCAATGTTGGATGAATATTCATCATCAGGATGAAGTATTGAAATCACATTCACATGGGTATCCTATACATGGATACTTTTCTCTTACTAATCACAACACATCAACAATATTCACAGATGGACATGATGGTAATGAAATATATCGTATAGATAATAAGCCCATGCAAATTTATATTGGTCCTGGTTATAGACATCATCATGTAGTTGTAAATGAACCGTATGATGATGAACGTATTACTCTAGGATTCGATATACAACTAGAAGATGCTATTGTTGAAAACTTTAGTTTTATACCCATATGAACTTAGATTATTATTTTCCAACACCAATATGGTGGGAGGATACCAACATTGATGTTAAACCAATAGAGGAATGGTGTTACTCCTTACGAGATCAAGATTCAACAGGTAGAAATCTGAGTAATCGTGGTGGATGGCAATCACAAGAAATATCTCTTAATGAGGAAATACCAGAATTAGTTTCATTCATCATGAAACAGGCTGGTCGAACACTTGATGATTATGGATATGAACCAGCGAGAACTAAAATCTTTTTTGGGAATAGTTGGGTGAATATTAACAAGGGTAAAGACACCAATCAAATTCATTTACATCATGGTTCTTTCCTATCAGGAGTGTTTTATGTCAAAACTACCCCCCAGAGTGGTAAAATATTTTTCTATAGGAATTTTGATCAAAATTACATTACTACTAGTTTTGCTAAAATTAAAGATTATACAGCTATAAGTAGTGGCACTGTTTGGTATCCACCTAAGGATGGAAGGTTAATTATGTTTCCTGCTAATCTTCTTCATGCTGTCGATGAAAGTACGGATGAAGAAGATAGAATTTCGATTGCATTCAATATAGGTATTCAATATGAATAATATTATTTCACGTTTGTGCAATGAATCTAATTTTTTATATCAAGATCGTGCCTATTTTTTTCCTAAATTGATACATAATCCTGAGGAGTACTTATCATGGAAAGATGTAGAATATTGTGTTAACAATCCTGCGTTCTATGAATTTGAAGTAATTGACCACAGTAATAATAAAGTTTTTATTGAACGCTATATTAGAGCTTGGATACAAGAAAAGAAAGTACAAGATCATTGTCAGTTGGTAAACCATATCAATCATGGACATACTGTGATTATTATGAATTACGGTTTTCATAGCAGGAAAACTCAAGATCTGTTATTAGATTTAGAAAGATGTTTTGATGTAGATGCTGCTATTCATGTATATGGTGGATTGACAGGATCCAAATCTTTTAATATACATGATGATTACCCATGTAATTTTATTATTCAAACTCAGGGTACAACTGATTGGAAAATTTACAAAAACAGAATATCACAACTATATAAAACGGGTCACGACTCATACAAGATTAAAGATGAACTATTGGAAGTTGATCTAGAGGTTACACTAACTCCTGGTGATTGTCTCTATATTCCATCTAGAGCATATCACTGTGCATTTCCAAAAGAAAAACGCTTGTCCATGAGTATACCTTGTTGGCCAAGATTACCTGGGTCGAATCAAACATCAGATCGAAATTTTTACAAATTAAATTATGAATGACATACTAGAAGTTAAGGAACTCATTACTAAGTCTAGACAAAAACATCTGTTAAATGTACTTACTGATATGGGTTTTAGTTGGCACTACTTGGAAGATGCCACATTTGAAAAAACTATTGAAAACAAGAAAACTGTACCATCTTTCTGTCATTTACTATACAATAATGGCGAGAAAGGATATCATTTTGATACATTCTATCCTGTGTTACTAGATTTCTTAGAACACCAAGATCTTAAACTGGATAGGTTATTAAGAATGAGACTAGGATTTCTTCTTAATACAGCTTATTCTATGCCTCATTTACCATATTCATACAATAATCCACATATTGACTTTGAACAACCACATATGGTAGGATTGTTTTATTTGAATGAAACTGATGGCGACACTGTTGTGTTTAATGAAACGGAAGAATCCGAGGAATATCATATAAAGGCCAGAATAAAACCAGAACCTGGTAAATTTGCTGCCTTCGATGGTAAGTACTATCATGCTAGTACTTGTCCTAAAATGTTTACTACTCGATTTGCAATAACATTTAATTTTACGGTAAAATGAACACACCAATCATAACAATTGATAATTTTTTCGAAACCCCATCTTTAGTAAGAGAATTTGCTTTAAGGCAAGAGTATTTTAAGGGTGATAGAGGAAATTGGCCTGGAATTAGAACAGCATTTATTGATACTATCGATAAAGAGTTTTTTCATGTATTTGCATCTAAACTAATACCATATATTCCAGGTAAATATGCTTTTAGAAACTTGGAATGTACCTTTCAATTAATAGATGAAACATATGGATCTGGTTGGGTTCACGATGATGATGATAAATTTAATGTTGCTGGTATGGTGTATTTGAATCCTGGCCCTGTCAGACAGGGATGTGGTACGACTTTTTATGATTATAGATTAGATGTAAATGGTGAAGATTATTCAAAGATGTTTCAAGAAGAAGTGAATAGTGATGATATCGAAGGGAGACAAAAGTATCAAAAATATAGAGAAGAACATAGAGGAAAGTGGACTCCAAATGTTGTAGTTGAGAATCGCTATAATAGATGTAATATATTTAATTCTAAATTGTGGCACAGTGCAGATAATTTTTTTGGTACAGATGCTGATACAACTAGATTAACACTTGTATTTTTTGGACACGCAATATGATTGAAGTATTTGATGATGTTATATCAAAAGATTATCAGAGGTATATCTTGAATCTGGTAAATGAGGAAGACTTTCCTCTTTACTTTAGACCAAATATAGTGACATATAATTATTCAGATGTAGCAGCAAATATACATGGATTTACTCATCAATTATTTGAGAACAATAAATCTACATCAACATATTTCAATACAATATATCCAATGGTGTTAGGTATAACTGAGAAAACAGGAGTCAAATTCAATAGATTGGAGCGAATGAGGTTTAATTTTGTTCTTGGTAATCCTGATTCCAAATTAGATTATCACATGCCACATGTAGATAACTACACATCTCATTTAGTGGCCATATATTATGTGAATGATTGTGATGGTGATACAGTTATATTTGATCAATTTTTAGATGAACAAACTAATGAAAGAGATGATCAGATATTGGAGATGAATAATTGGACAGTAAAGAAAAGAGTATCTCCAAAGATGGGACGATTACTGGTATTTGATGGTAGACAATATCACACGAGTTCATATACAAAAACCCAACCATATAGATGTGTTATTAACATGAACTTATCATGATTCACACTTTACAACATGCTATTTCTAGAGAAATGTGTGACTATATTGCTATCAATATGGAAATGCTTAGAGTGGCCCTAGGAAATCCTCCTGATCCAACAATCAAGAATAGTTTTGGATACTATGGACCAATTTTTCTTGAGAGTCTCTTATTGCACGTACAACCAATTATAGAGAAAGAGATTAACAAGACTCTGTATCCTACCTATTCATATGGTCGCATATATGGACTGGATAGTGTTCTAAAACGTCATACAGACCGTCCTGCAGGTGAATATGGAGTCACATGTTGTATTGAAAAGAAAACAAATTGGCCCATCTATTTTGAAATTAATGGCAAGGTACAATCTGTAGAATTAGAAGTGGGTGATATTTGTATCTACAAGGGAATTGAGTATCCACACTGGAGAGATCCATGTCCTGCTGATCGCCATATACAAGTATTTCTAATGTATGTTGATGCCAATGGTCAGTATTCGTCATGGAAATATGACAGAAGACCTTATTTGTGTGGAGAGACTTGACATCGGGTTCCCTTTAGTGTACTATATAGAAGTAGTTCGCTAAAACACACAAAACATGGGTCGCACTTATCGTCGAGATGACCACCACTCCTGGGGCAAATACAACAAAGATCGCCGCCAGAAAGGATTCTCCGA
>Ga0194130_10004177_pt1 | contig 18606 bp, 19 predicted proteins | sample TA2KigsurfametaG_FD_160084 | JGI IMG/M metagenome (GOLD analysis project Ga0194130, IMG submission 160084) | Freshwater microbial communities from Lake Tanganyika, Tanzania - TA2015050 Kigoma 12 surface | ecosystem: Environmental > Aquatic > Freshwater > Lake | place: Tanzania: Lake Tanganyika... | reverse complement strand
GCAAGCATCGCGTTCTGCAATTATGGATGCTGATTTTGCAGCTGAGACTGCGAAGTTAACGAAGGGTCAGATCTTACAACAAGCAGCGACAGCAATGTTGGCGCAGGCGAATCAGATGCCAAACGTTGTCCTATCCTTATTAAAGTAATTTTCACAGACTATTAACGATTAGGAGTAACCGTCATGCCTACCGTCATTAATACCAACCTGGCCTCGTTGTACGCCCAGAATAATTTGTCTAACGCTCAAAATAGCTTGGCAAATTCGGTTAGAGCCTTATCTTCTGGTCTACGCATCAGTTCTGCAAAGGATGATGCGGCTGGACTGGCCATTTCACAATCGATGCAAGATCAGATTAATGGCGTTAATCAGGCACGTCGCAATATGAACGATGCGGTTAACCTTATTCAGGTAGCTGATACTTCGATGGGCACGATTCATGACATGCTCTTGCGTTTGAAGACTTTGGCAACCCAAGGCTATGATGGCTCTTTGTCAGCTAGTCAACGTACCCAGATTGTTGATGAGATCAATGAACTCAATGCTGAAATCAACAACACTGCGGCCCGTACTAAATTTAACGGCAATGCATTGATTGCGGCCACAGTTGGTCGATCATCCGGTACGGCTTCTGTAGGAGCTGCTACTGGTACTTTAGCCTCCATTACAGGTATATCAATTAACACTACTGGAGTGGGTACGTTTTTACTTACAGGGACATCCCTATCAACATCTACAGGTTCCGTTGTACTTTCCGGAACAATCAGCAACACATACAGCGGTACTGCCTTTAGTACCACATACGCACAGACCCTAACAGCTACAAGTTACTCAGCAACTGCAAAGGGCATTCAAGTCTTTAACTTTGACAAGATTGGGATTTCAATTGAGGTAACTCAAACTGGGGCAGCCTCTACTGGCAACTTGCTAGCAGTTGGACTTAATGCCCTGACTGTTACTACTGCAGCCGGCGCCCCATCAGACCTCTATTTCCAAGGTGGTACTGAAACCTCGACACCCAATATGGTCATTTATGACGCTATTAACGTGCGCACAGACTATATGGGCGATACCAATAGCACTCTGGCAGGTTTTGATGCCATGACCAACCTGGGCGGCCAGATTCAACTGCTCAATAGTTATGCCAATACCGTCGGTCAATCGACTTGGGCTACTGCCTTTAGTACCTTGGGTACATTTATTGATACCGCGATTGATAAGATCTCTGAGGAACGCTCGAACATGGGTGCGCTTCAGAACCGGATTAGCTACATTAACCAGAACTTAGAGGCTTACAGTACTAACTTGCAAGCATCGCGTTCTGCAATTATGGATGCTGATTTTGCAGCTGAGACTGCGAAGTTAACGAAGGGTCAGATCTTACAACAAGCAGCGACAGCAATGTTGGCGCAGGCGAATCAGATGAATAATGTTGTCCTATCTTTATTAAAATAACGATGGCAAAACAAGGTTATCATTTGAATCATAGTTATTAGAAATGCTGAGGAGAATAGAAAATGAGCTCACCAGTTAGTGCATACACCAGCTCAACGAATTCATTAATTAATTCGGGATCAAGTGGATTGGTCTCGAGCGGTTCTGCTCAAGTTGCTAAATCAGACTCCGAGGTGATCGCACAGGTAGTCTCTACGCCAATGCAAAGTTCAAATATTAATGAGGTGGTTGCGCCGGTTCGGGAATCCATTGAAAAAATTGCCGCCGATCTGCAAAAATTTGTCCAGTCTATGGGTCGCGACCTCAATTTTTCAGTAGATGAAACTACCGGCTACCACGTTGTTCGAGTTGTTGATCAAAGTTCCGGAGAATTAATACGCCAATTACCATCGGATGAATTATTAAAGCTTGCCCGTGAGTTTGAGCAGCTCCAAAACGCACTAGTCAGTCAGCGCGCCTAAGATTTTGTAAAGATTGGCATGTTTATTGCTTATCTTACCAAAGTAATATCAAATTTAAGGGCATGTCATGGCTGTTTCATCAACATCTAGTTCTGCTGGTGGGGGAGGCTCTGTAGCCTCAATCGATGTTGCTGCGGTTGTAGAGCAGCTAATGACCATCGAAAAAAAACCGCTGGATACGCTTACTGGTGCAATTAATAAACAAAAGCTAGTCATTAGTGATTTGGGGGTTATCAAAAGTAAGGTGGCAGTTTTTCAAGACGCACTCAATGATTTTGAAAACGCAAATTCATATAATACAGTTGACGTTTCCTATACCGACAAATCAGTTTTAACAGCAACAGGTTCAAGCGGAGCATTATTAGGTAATTTTTCTGTCACAGTCTCCGAAAGAGCCAGTGCCGATACATGGACAATCAGCGGGTTTACTGCGACAGATAATTCTGTGACAGTTGCGAATACTGGATTCGCTATTACAGTTGCTGGCACTACCTACAATTCCGAATCTCCTCCAACGGGTGTGAGCGCATTAACTGCAAGCCCGACTGTAACGGATCTTGCAAATTGGATTAATTCCCTAGATGCAGAAGTTGCAGCATCGGTTATTCAAACATCCGGCTCAAATTATGTTTTACAGATTTATGGTACAAAAACAGGAACTACGAATGCCGTATCGTTTACCGGTTTAACAAATCCAATTGGCGGAGCCTCAACACAATCAACAACATCGGGAAATGCAACGGTGACTGTTAATGGAACTTCGTTTACACGTTCTAGCAATACGATTTCAGATATTGTTGATGGAGTTACATTTAAATTAATTAGCACTTCAGCAACTGCTCAAACTGTAAGTGTTACTCGTGGTTCGGATAATTCCAAAGAAGTAATAATAAAAATGATAGATAGCTTCAATGACTTAATCAATACTTATAAGTCAATGACTGCAAATTCGTATAACTCGGATAAACCAGGTACTTTTGCAAGCGATCCAACGACCTTAGCTTTTATCAACGAAATAAAAGGACGATTCGCGAAGGGTGTAACGTACGGATCCGCCATGACTAATTCCATAAGCATGGCCTCTATGGGAATTGATTTTTTGATTGATGGCGCTCTGAAATTTAATGAATTACGTTTTATGGATGCCCAAAATGCAGGTTTGCAAGATAAGCTTGCCCAAGGAGTGACCGTTGGTTATGTGAGTAGTACAAATAATCTAACTAAATATATTAAAGATCTTGTTGGAATTACTGGATCTAGCGGTTCTTTAACGGATGTGATTACTACTGAAAAACAGCAAATCAACACTCTTTATAAACGTCAAACTTTGTTACAGGATAAGTTGGATAAAGTCCAAAGCAATCTCGTGAATCAATATTCGGCTTTAAATTCCTTACTGTATCAACTCAGTATTACCAGCAACTCATTAACTAGTGCGCTTGATGCGCTATCCAACAACAATAAGAACTAACCATTGGAGTTTTTATGAATGCACGTGCCGCCAAGATCTATGCCAACAGTGATGCTGAAACCGGTGTAAATGCACTCAGTTCTGGGCAGTTGATTGTCCTGATTTATGAACGCATCTTTGATAATCTCAAAGTTGGTAAACACGCCCTCGAAAATGGTCAGCATGGAGTCGAGGCATTCACGAAAGCGCATGATTTAATTCAACAGGGGTTGCTTGCTTGCCTTGATTACAAATCCGGCGAGGATGTTGCCCAGAACTTAGGTGCAATTTATGAGTGGGCTTTACGTGAAATCATCAACGCGCGCGTTACTCACTCCCCCGAGAAGGTTCAAGAGATTTTGGATGTATTGACTCCACTGTATGAGGCCTGGATGTCACTGGCCCCAAAGGAGCCCACTTCAGCTCTAGCGGTTGTTTCCAAAGGGGAGCCAGCGCGCCCTGCCGCAGCATACTAAGTCGTTAACTGGGTTATTTGCCCAACCCTCATTGGTGTAACACAACCAGCTAATTTAGCCGTAATATAAGGGTGTGCGCCGATTACTGGGTTAGAGTGCGCAGTGTGTCTTAAGGGGTCAGGATGGCAATCCAAATACCGACGACCGGAATACCAGCCAATCCAATTGTGGAGTTTCACAAAAACGATCTGGTGAACCCTCCCGCCGCCCCGTCGATTGTTGAGAACCTCAAAGCGATTGATCCCCGCGTGGCTCTAAAGATGCCACTGCCAGTAACGGATACTAATCAAAGTACGGCGATGCAATCGGCGATTCAGAATGCGGTGCTTAAAGGTAGTCAGCTCGCTGAGCCCGAGATTAACCAAGCGGTATTGCTTGAACTCTCTAAGACCCAAGCCAAAATGAACCCGGCTACTGCCTCGATCGTAGCCGATGCCAAATCAAGCCTGGCTCCTAGTCTTAGTCGACTCGATAGCCTTGGAAGTGCCGCCTTAGGGCAGTTGTTATCGAACATCTTAGATGCCGATGAGGTGGATCCCACCTTGGCACAAAAAAATAAGCTCAACACGGCAACCGTGAACTGGCCATCAACCAATCGTGAGGTAGCCCTTGCTAGCGACCCTCGAGTGGCGATGAACGTCTTGTACCAAAATCTGCAAAATTCGGGGCTCTTTGCTGGCGAGCAAATTAAGAAGTTACTCATGCCCGCCGCTCTATCGATTGCAGAGGATATTGAAACCATGCCCGATGGGGATGTGGTCCAACAAGCCACAACCCTATTGGGCCAGATGAACTCGGATACCCCCCAAGTACGCGATGCGGTAAAACTCCTCTTGCGCGGGGATCTTGCTTGGTACGGTTTAGTGTTACCCAATGTGTATGCGCGGATTGAGCGCGAGGATGCCTGGCAGCAAAGCGCAGAAGATCCTGCGCAAGTGGTGAAGGGCGCTCGCATCACCATGGAGATGGAGTTGCCGCATTTAGGAAAGATCAAGGTAATCGGCACTCAATTTGGTGAGGTGGTTAATCTCACCATCGAGACCAGCTCGGAGACCAAGGCGATATTAGCCAATCAATTGACGACCCTTGAGGAACAGATTCGGGAGCGGGTGCAATCGCAAACCCATGTGGCAATCCATGATGAGACAGCACCATGACACCCAATCAACCCAATAAAGTTCTAAAAGCGGTTGCGCTCAAGTATGAGCTCAATACCAGCGCACCGCGTGTGACCGGACAAGGCGAGGGTTACGTCGCTGAAGCCATTTTGGCAAAAGCCAAAGAGTTTGGAATCCCGACTCGCAATGAGCCCGAGCTCGTTGAGTTCTTGATGCAATTAAAACTTAATGACGTAGTGCCACCAGATTTGTATGCCGCAGTGGCAGAGGTTCTTGCCTGGGCCTACGAGATCGATGGCAAGGCCGTACCGGAATCACCCAAAAATTAAGATAAACGCTACCTTGGGTTAAAGGATTTTTGTATCATATTATATACAAATATTGGTTTTTTGTGTACAATATGATACATGCCAAGTAAACCACAGCCCATTTTCCCATCGGAACAGAAAATCCTAGCCGGACTAGGGGAGCGCATAAGGCTTGCCCGTTTGCGTCGAGGTATATCCGCAGAAGTTCTGGCTGAGCGATCCTCTATTTCAAGAACAACTCTGCATCGGGCAGAGCAAGGCTTTCCAGCAGTGGCGATTGGTACCTATCTCAGAATCATGGCTGCGCTACAGCTTCAAGAGGATTTTAATTTGCTCGCCAAGGATGATTTGCTTGGACGGCGCTTACAGGATTTGGAGTTATCGAAAGCAGGAAAACAGAGTGGCAGAAGTGAATAACCATGATTTAGAGGTATGGATTGATGTGAGCTTTATTGAAAAAAAGCCCATCAAGATTGGTCATTTGAAGCATGACCGAGGTAACGTACGTTTTAATTACAACGAAGCATGGCTATCTCACCCAAAACGATTTGATATTGATCCCGACTTATCTTTAGATAACGCGATCTTTCATCCCAACCCTGCGCAAGGAAACTTTGGTGTTTTTTTAGATTCTTCACCAGATCGGTGGGGACAAACCTTAATGAAGCGACGTGAAGCAATGGAGGCCAAAGATGAGGGTCGAGAGACTCGTATGCTTTATGCATGGGATTATCTGATTGGAGTCCAAGACCAAACTCGGCAAGGGGCATTACGTTTTAAGTATCCTGGAACAGACGTATTTTTAGCTTCACATGACTTATCTGCACCTCCCGTAACTCAGTTAGCGGAGTTGGAGAATGTTGCCCAACAACTGAGTGATAAAAATATAGATGATTTGGATAATCTAAGAAGATGGCTCAGGGTCTTAGTGGCTCCTGGCGCATCATTAGGGGGAGCAAGGCCAAAAGCCAACTTTACTGATAAGGATGGATCGCTTTGGATTGCTAAATTCCCAGCGAAAGATGATGACAGAGATATTGGGGCTTGGGAGATGTTGTCTTACCAGTTAGCAATTCGGGCCAATATCCAAATGCCGCAAGCAAAGTTGCTTAAGCTAGGCAAGCACTATAGAACCTTCGCCGTTAAGCGATTTGATCGTATTGACGACCAACGGATTCATTATGCATCGGCCATGACTATGTTAAAAAAAGAGTCTAGCGATGATGCTAGTTACCTTGATATTGCGGAGTTCATCATGACTCGTGGCGCCAAGGGAGCGATTAAAGACGATTTAGCACAATTGTTTCGAAGAGTGGTATTCAATGCGGTAATTAGTAATCGCGATGACCACCTAAGAAATCATGGCTTTATTTTGATGCCAACGGGTTGGCGCCTCTCTCCTGCGTTTGATATAAATCCGAATATTGATAAGGCCGAGCATGCTCTTAATTTTGATTTGGGCGATAGCCGTGCAAATCTTGAAAGTATTATTGCTACAGCTCAATATTACGAATTAACTCAAGACCAAGCAAAACAAGTCGCAAATGAGATCTTAGGAGTTACTCGCACCTGGGAGGCAGTAGCAAAGAATTTAGCAATCTCACGAGGCGATATCGAGTTGATGCGAGCGGCTTTTCATACGTCACTCTAGGACTGTCCCATTTCAACCGATACAGTCGGTGCAGCCAAATGCATTGAGGGGATCAATGAACTGTCGACCACACCCATGGTCAAAACACTTACAAAACGAATTAAACCTGCAGACTGGTAACTTCTTTATAGGCATCAACCAAACGGTTACGAACCGCAATCATGCCTTGCAGAGAAAGATTGGCTTTTTGGAGAGAAACGATCACTTCTTCTAAGGAAGTGTCAGAATTACCGGCAGAAAATGCCTGCGCTTTGGCTTGAGCAGCATTTTGGGCACTGTTAACGTTCTCAATGGCATTTTTGAGGATGTTCTGAAAATCCACCCCGTTGGCGGATTTCACCTCATTGGACGCAGGAACCCCTGGCAAGCCATTCATCGCGGCTTGCATGGCCTGCATTCTTGCCATCATCGAATCAAGGTTCTTTGTGTCCATGTCCCAATTATTACGAGCTTTATTAATTAAATCAATACTTTACTTAAATTATTTACTTACTTATCCACCTCAAAACCAGCCTCCTTATAGGATTTGAGCTTGTAGCGCAAAGCACGCTCAGAAATGCCTAAAATTTGGACCGCTTTACTGCGACTCCCGCCCACCTGGGCCAACACTTTAAGGATATGTTCCCGTTCTACCGAGTTCATATCGCTTGCCGAACCGACTACATTGGCCTGAGCCATTAAATTAGAAGCAATATTTGTGCCATTTTGCGGGTTTTCCCTTGACTGAAGTGAGGAACCACTCGCATTGCTACTCGCTAAGGGACTAATTTCTAGGTGTTCGGCCTCGATCGCATCGCCATCGCATAGTAGGACCGCACGTTGGATGATGTTCTCAAGTTCGCGCACATTCCCTGGCCAGTGGTAGGTGGGTAAGACCGTCAATGCCGAGGGCCCAAAGACGAGATCATCGCGACCAATGTTTAAGCGATAGCGTTTGAGAAAGAATTCAGCAAGGGGCAAAATATCGCCCGCGCGTTTATGTAGCTCCGGAATATGAATTGGGAAGACCGCTAAGCGAAAGTACAAATCCTCCCGAAATCGTCCCTCTTTCACTTGCTCTTCTAAGTTGCGATTGGTCGCTGCAATAATGCGCACATCCACCTTAATGGGTTCCGGAGAACCTAAGCGCTCCACCAATTTATCTTGCAAGACCCGTAATAGTTTGGCTTGCAAGGGGGCTGGCATTTCACCGATCTCATCAAGAAACAAGGTGCCACCATCGGCTTGCTCAAACTTACCCGATTGGGATTTGGTAGCCCCAGTAAACGAGCCTTTTTCATGACCAAAGAGAATGGACTCTAAAAGCGTATCGGGAATCGCCGCGCAGTTGAGAGCCACATACGAACCCGCAGCACGTTTGGAGGTGAGATGAATGTGATGCGCGATGATTTCTTTTCCAACCCCCGAGCCACCCGTGATTAAGACGCTAGTATCGGTCTTCGCTACGCGCTCGCAGCGTGCGAGCGTATGGATCATGGCAGGATCCACCGCAATAATTTCGGGAGCGGGACGGTGACTAGGCTCCGGAGTTTCTTTGGCAACCGGTGCAAGCGCTTGGGGTTCTGTTTTGGCCGATGCAAGCTGAGGTGCGCGATAGCGGGTGATGATTTCTATTAATTGATCGGGCACAAAGGGCTTGATTAAAAAATCACGCGCACCGGCTTTGAGTGCTTCAATCGCTAGCTTGGCATCAGCAAAAGCGGTCATCACGATCACCGGGAGATCCGGAATTTCTTTGGTGGCTAATCTCAGAAGGTCCAACCCATTCATACCGGGTAAGCGGTAATCGGTAATGATTACGGTCTTTAAACCCGGCTGCAGTAAGGGTAAAACGGTTTCGGCGCGTTGATGGGTCACAAACTCAATATGGTTGAGTCGTAAGGTGACCGCAATGGCCTCACGCAAGTCTTCATCGTCTTCAACCAAAATGACAGGAAAGTCGGAATGGGGCGCAGTCATGATGGCATCAATTCTAGAGGGAGTTCATTGAAGGTAAGGTAATGGTAAAGCGCGCACCACCGTCGTAGTTTTCTGCATGAATCGAACCGCGATGCGCTTCAAGGGCATTTTTAGCAATCGCTAACCCAAGACCCGTGCCGCTGGAGTGGCCCGTGGAGAAGGGCTCGAACAAGGATTCCAGCATGGCGTTGGGGATGCCCGGACCTTGATCATCGATCACGATGGTGACCCGCTGATGATTTCCACTGGCTGTGATCGAAATGGTTTGACCGGCCTCGGAGACCTCTAGCGCATTTTCTAAAATGGCTAAGAGCGCGTTCACAATCGCTTGCTGCTCGACATTCACCAATTGATCTTTGGCAATGCTCATTTGCGATCGCAGCGTTACTCCTTTTTCTTCACATAAGGGCCGAATTCCTTGCTCTGCCGTTTGCAAAATACTGGTAATGGGCACGAGTTCGGATTTGCGGGGCCGATTGGTAATGAAGCGCAACATGTCTTGCGAGAGTTTTTCAAGACCCAAGAGTTGTTTGCGCAGGCGCTGGGCAAATTCTTGGGACTCATCAGCCGCAATCTTGCCATCGCATAAATGCGATGAGTACAAGAGCGCAGTTGCCAAGGGAGTACGAAATTGATGCGCAATGCTGGCTGCCATCTTGCCCATCGCGGCTAAACGATTTTCTTGTTGCGACTGTTGGTGCAAACGAATATTGGCAGTAATGTCTTGGATTTGCACAATGCTGCGGGTGCCCTCGTCAATACGCACGAGTTGAATGGTGCGCCGACCCTCGGCGTTTTCAATTAAATACTCGCCCGGCGCGATCGAGGGTTGCCAATCGAGCGGCAGGGTCAGCGCCTTCCCAATCACAATGGTTGGCAAAAAGTTGAGCACTGAAGGGTTGTGCAGCGACACCAGGTTGTTCTCAAGCAAAACCACCCCGGCAGGGATGGCGTTAAGCAAAATACCCAGGCGATGGTTCGAATCGTAGAGTTCTTGGGTGAGCTGGTTAATTTTCTCTTGTAAATCAGCCTGTTGCGACTCAAGCTTCTTGGATTCTTCGTAAAAAAGGGCAAAGGCCTCCGCCAACTGGTTTGGCATCATCTGAGCGGACTCATTGGGGGGCTCAGAGGGGCTCGCAGCAGGCATGCTTGAGGGTAAATGGGGAGGGGAAATCGGCAAAATTTTCCTAGAAATCGGCAATATATGTTATAGAATATCAACATTTAGTGGTTTAATGATAAAAATATTCCGTATATAGTTGTTTTGGGTCATTTTTGACAGTTCTGTGAATGGCCAAAGACCTACGGTGACGGCCTGATTTCATCAGGTAAAAAGTGGTAATTGATTGATTTAATTTAGGAATCTGCCATTGAGCGACGAAGCTGTACCAGGTTTGCAGGGAGATGGTAAAGATGCTGCTGTAGTCAATATTGGCTCCAACAGCGCGGCCTCTGCACCCCCTGCGGCTGGAATGGCAGCGATTGCAGCCCGGGCAGCCAATGCTCCTGCCAAATCGGCGACCCCCGCTAAGCTGCGCGAACTAATTTTCCGCTTTAGCTCCCTCAATCTTCAGCAACGCCTGATCGTGCTCGCGGCCGGAGTCCTTTTCTTGGCAGCCATTATTTTTGTATCGCTTTCGAACCAAAAAAGTGATTACCGAGTTCTGTTCTCGAGCATCGACGAGCGCGATGGCGCTGCCATCGTAGCTGCCTTACAGCAAATGAACGTGCCCTATAAATTTACCGAAGGTGGTGCTGCAATCTTGGTGCCCGAGTCATCGGTTTATGAAACGCGCTTGAAATTGGCTGGTCAGGGTCTTCCCAAAGCAGGTAATGTTGGCTTTGAGTTGCTCGAAAACCAAAAAATGGGAACCAGCCAGTTTGTTGAGCAAGTCAACTACCAACGTGGTTTAGAAGGCGAGTTGGCGCGCAGCATCAGCTCCCTCTCGCAAGTGAAATCAGCGCGCGTGATGCTCGCGATTCCAAAGCAAACTGCCTTTATGCGTGAGCAAGAAAAACCCACTGCCTCGGTGGTGGTGACCATGCACCCCGGACGATTCTTGGATAACCAACAAGTTGCGGCGATTGCTAATTTGGTGGGCTCTTCGGTTCCCAATCTAGGCGCAGCGAGTGTGACGATTGTGGATTCGGAAGGAAGTTTGCTAGCCCCCAATCCACAACGCTCAGTCGGCTTAGATAGTACGCAATTGAAGTACGTCGCTGAACTCGAAGGCGCTTTATCAAAGCGCGTTCAAGCCATCTTAGAGCCGGTGGCCGGTAAAGAAAATGTCCGCGCGCAGGTGACCGTGGATATGGATTTTGGCGAACTCGAGCGCATGGAAGAAACCTTCGGGCGCAATACCCCACCCAATCAAGCATCGATTCGTAGTCAGCAAAGTAATCAAGGCTCAACCGGTAGCTCTGGCGCCTCTGGGGTGCCCGGCGCACTTACCAATCAGCCCCCGGGTGCAGGACAGGCACCACTCAATACCCAAGCCGCTGGCAACAATAATCCCCAAAATCTGAATGCACCACCGGGTAACACCGGTAGTGGTGTGACCAATACACGCAATGACAATGTTGTTAACTACGAACTTGATCGTGCGATTCAACGCATTAAGGGTGAAAAGGGCAAGGTTAGGCGTGTATCGGCAGGTGTTGTCGTGAACTTCAAACCCGGCGGGGTCGATAAGGATGGCAAGCCCCAAAAGCCGGTGGCGTATACGGCACGCGAACTCGAGCAAATTAATAATTTAGTTAAAGATGCGATTGGCTTTAACGAAAAAAGAGGCGATAGTGTTAGTGTTGCCAATATCTTGTTTCGGACTGAGGCCAGTGATGAACCACCGTTTTACAAACAACCTGGTGTTATCGAACTTAGTAAAGAGCTCTTTAAGTTCCTCATTATTGTGGGCTCCTTGGGCATCCTGTTCTTTGGTGTTGTGAGGCCGCTCTTGTTCCCACCGAAAATCGACCAAGCCTTGGAAGAGCAGCGCATTGAAGAAGAGTTTGATGAGAAGATCAAAGCCGAGATGGAAACCATGTCGCCAGCTGCGCGTGAGAAGCGCCGTATGGAGGTTGAACTCGAGCGTGAGCGTCGACGCATACAGGAAGAGGAAGAGCGCATGCGAATCGAGGCCGAGAAGAAAGCCGAAGAGGACTCTCGCAAACGCATTGAGGAAGAGAAGAAAGCCGAGTACGATGAACTCTTGGCCTATGCCATTGAGTTTGTCGAGAGTAACCCCAAAGTGGTCTCCGGCATCTTTAAAGAATGGCTGGCACAAGATGCCGCTAAAACCAATGAAGCCAATACTGCCGCAGCTGGTGGCGCAGGCTAGTCGATAGAGTCCTATGCCAGAAGAGAACGTAGAAGCCCCAAAGACACTCTCGATCGCCGATGCCCTCAAGGAGGGTGTCAAAGGCGCGTCGCAATCGGGCACGATTACTTTTGATGATTTGGATGGCGCTTCCAAAGCCGCCGTGATTTTGCTCGCGGTCGGTGCTGAATCGGCAGCCAACGTTTTGCGTCAAATGACACCGTTTGAAGTGCAACGCCTCTCAGGCAAGATGGCCGTTGTCAAATCACTCAGTCGTGATTTGGTATTGCAAGTGCTGCGCGAATTCAAAGATGTCACGGCCAACAATGCGCAAGTGGCGTTTGATACCGATTCCTTCATGCAAAACATGCTGACCAAAGCCATGGGCGCTGAAGGAGCTTCGGATCTCTTGGGTCGCTTGGAGTCGACCCTGGACATGTCTGGTATTGAAACGCTCAAGCGGATGGAATCCGACGTTTTGTATGAGATGATCAAGAATGAACACCCGCAGATTATTGCTACGGTGATGGTGTTCTTGGATTCTGCGCAAGCCGCATCGGTCTTAAAATTGTTCCCAGACGAGTTGCGCAACGAATTGATTTTGCGCGTGGCGCTGCTTGAGAAAGTTCAACCTGCCGCATTGAAGGAGTTAAACGAGGTGATGTCACGCTCTGCTGGTCCTGATTCGGATTTCCGTCGCAGCACAGTGGGCGGCATTGTGCCCACCGCTGAGATCTTAAACATGCTCTCTGGCGGACTCGATAAGATGGCGCTAGATACCGTTCGTAACTACGATGCTGAGTTGGCGGATGCGATCCAAGAAAAAATGTTTGTGTTCGAAGATTTCTTGGAAATCGAGGACCGCTCTTTACAAACCTTGTTACTCGAAGTTCCTCAAGATACTTTGGTGATCGCACTCAAAGGTGCCAGCCCCAAATTGCGTGAGAAGCTCTTTAAGAATATGGCCAAGCGTGCCGCTGATGGCGTGCGTGAAGATCTAGAGACACGACCGCCTATGAAGATTCAGGAAGTGGAAGAGATGCAAAAGGAAATCATCCGCGTGGCCCGTGCACTTGCTGAAGAGGGTCGCATGATCATGGAACGAGGTAAGCAAGGCGATGCCTTCCTCTGATCCGGATTCCATCCCTTTTCGGTGGGAGGTTCCCTCGTTTGATCCTCCTAAACCCCCTAAGCCACCTAAAAATCCTCCGGTTCAATACCCCACGGTCGAAGAAGTTGAAGCAATTCGAGCCAGTGCTTACCACGAGGCGTATGAGCTAGGATCCAATCAGGGGTTTATTGAAGGCCGTGAGAGCGGATACAAAGAAGGTCAGGCCAAAGGCTATGAGGAGGGTTATCAAAAGGGCTACCTCGATGCCCATGGTGAGACCAATCGCTTACACGATGCACTCAAAGAGCTACTCCAAACCTTAGACGGATTTCCTGAGGCGATGGCGCAACCTCTAACCCAGTTGGCCTTTGAGATCGGCGCACGCTTATCTGCTAATGAGTCTATGGAACGAGCCCCCTTTGTGGCCGCCGTGCAAGAAGCATTGATGCGTTTGCCTCGCCCCGGTGAGAGTTTGTTCTTACGCATTCGCCCCGAAGAAATTGCGACCTGGAAAAAAATTGTGGACGATCCAGGCTTGCCCTTTACCTGCTCGATCTTGCCCGATGCTGATGTGCAGTTTGGTCATGCCTATGTGGAAGTCGCTGGTGCGCGGATCGATGTTGGTCAAGAAGCGCGTAAGGCCTTAGTGAGCGCTGCCCTCGGATTAGCAGGTGCACCATCACCCACCGCGGAGTTACCTAGCTTGCCAAACTCATCGAACTCATCGAACTCATCGAATCCACCCAACGCAAGCGAACAAAACCCCAACGCTGATGACCAATCAACTTCTTGAATTTGCCGAGCAGTTAAGCGATGTGCGGGAGCACTTAACAGCCACTCCACGCTCGATTCGGGAAGGCAAATTAAAACGGGTCTCTGGAATCGTGTTAGAGGTGGAGGGCTTGCCATTAAGTATTGGATCCAGCGCGACGATTGTTTCGCAGGCAGGGGATCTCAGTTTTGATGCCGAGTGCATTGGCTTTAATGGTGGCATTACCTATTTGATGCCGCTTGACCAAGTCGAAGGTATTGCCCCAGGTGCTTTGGTTTATCCAGCGAGTACTCCGGTCGATTATGGTGGTGGCTACACCACGAAAGTCGCGACTAAACCACTGCCAATTGGCGAAGCATTATTGGGTCGGGTCGTCGATGGTTTGGGTCGACCCATTGATGGCAAAGGTAATGCTTCGCAAAAAATGACGAGGCAATCCCGAACTATCCTAAATCCGCTCGATCGAACCCCCATTCATGAGCCCCTCGATACCGGAATTCGGGCGGTGAATGGGTTACTTACCGTCGGTCGCGGTCAACGCGTTGGTATTTTTGCTGGTTCGGGTGTGGGGAAAAGCGTATTGCTTGGAATGCTGGCCCGTAACTGTGTGGCCGATGTCATTGTGATTGGTCTTGTGGGAGAGCGTGGTCGTGAGGTCCGTGAGTTTTGCGAAGAGACGCTTGGCCCAGAGTCCTTTGGTCGTGCCGTGGTTGTTGCGGCACCCGCCGATGCCTCCCCACTGGCGCGATCTAAAGGTGGATCGTATGCTACCGACGTAGCCACTTGGTTTAGGGATCAAGGTAAACACGTTGTGCTAATCGTGGATTCATTGACGCGGTATGCCATGGCGTTGCGTGAAATTGGTTTGAGTTTGGGCGAAGCGCCAGTTGCGAAGGGTTACCCACCGAGCGTCTTTGCCCGCATGCCAGAGCTCGTTGAGCGCGTCGGCAATGGCGTCAATCCCGATGGTTCGATTACCGCGTTCTATACAGTGCTCCTTGAAGGGGACGATACCAACGATCCAGTGGCCGATACCGCCCGTGGAATCTTGGATGGCCATTTCTTCTTATCCAGAGAACTAGCCGATAGCGGGCACTATCCAGCGATTGATATTGAGAAATCAATTTCCCGGGTGATGCCCAAGGTGTCTACGCGTGAACACTTAATGAGTGCTCGGCGTGTCAAACAACTCTATAGCCGGTATATGCGTGGCCGGGACTTGGTCTCCATGGGCGCCTATGTGGCGGGCAGCGATCCGGAGCTCGATGCCGCATTGCAAATGTGGCCCAAGATCAAGCAATTTTTGCAACAGGATATGGACGATCGTGTGCCAATGCCAGAAACCCTCGTCGAACTCGAAGCGATTGCACCAAGCCAAGTGGATCCAGCGGCCAACCCCAATTCGAGCCCTGCCCTTCAAAACATCCGCCGCGTATGAACACCCTTGAACTTCTTTTAAGACTAGCCAAGATTCGGGAGGATCAGGCCATGGCCAATGCCAGACGGGCGACTGGGCAGGTTAATCAAGCCCAAGGCTTTCAACGCCAAGTTTTGGACTATGCCAAGGACTATGAAAATCAGATTATGGAAGGCGCAAAAACCGGTACATCCGTTGCTTTTATTCAGGATGCCAATGCGTTTCGGGAAAAATTACTCCTTAGTTCTACCGAAATTAGCAATCAAATCAAAGGCTTATCCGTAAACTCCGAACAAGCCCTCAAAGTCGCCATGCAGGCCAAACTCCGCTCCCAAGGGCTTGGCAAGCTGGTTGCCAAAGCCCACCTTGAGGCCCGTAAGAAGCTAGCTCGGGCAGAGCTTGCCCAGCTTGAGGATGGCTATATGGCACGCTTTAATCGCAACTCTGGCACGGAAAATGCTTAATAAAGGACATCCTTTATGGAGAACGTATGTCTTTTGCAAACGCGGTACCTACTAAGCATAGCCTAAGCCAGCTGCAAAGCGGGCAGGGACCGCTCATGCCAAAAAACGAGCCCAGAGCCAATCCTGGCGGGCTTGAGGACTTTATTAATGAATTAAATCAGGCGACCAATCTGCGCCTGCGAATCCAAGACGATGCCGCCCAAGAGGGTCGGGTCAAGATCAAGAAAAATCCCGAGACCAAAGAATCAAAGCCCAATCCAGAACTGCAAATTTTGCAAAAACCGGATGGCACGCAGCCAAATCCTGCAAATATTGCCGTTCAAGGTGAGACTGGCTCGGAAACGGCCCGTGCCAATCTATTGGCCGCTTTGCAGCAACTGCAGCTTCAAAGCCCCAATCAAACCAATACTCTTTTGAGCCAATGGGGAACTCAGGCTGAAGCTCTTGGTCCTAATCAAGCAATTGGCATGATGAATGGCCTCGATCTTGAAGGCTTGCGCGCTAAGCTACAAAATCTGGGTTTTGATGCCCTCTTAAATCGCTTAGAGACCGCTAAGGCATCTGGTAACGCTCAAGAAATTGCAGCGATGGAAGAGCGTTTGGCGCAAAGTTTATTAGCAAAGCTTACGACCCTGAACCCGCAAACCAATGACGGTTCTGTTATGCCGGTGGGTTTGCAAAGTCAAATTGATGCCAAAGCGCTTATGGCTCTTATTGCGCAACGTGACTCCAACACTCCTCAGCAAAGTACTCCTCAGGGCGCAGCGCTTGCAAACGCCACCTTGGCAAACTCCGAGTTACCGGTGGAGGCGGGTGATGCGGTTCGTGTGCTGGCTGTTGAGCCAAGTCTTGCTCAAGAGCTCAAAATCAAACAGTTGATGGACCTTGATCAGAAATTTACCTTGGGCCAAGGGGTGCGTACGCTTGGTGAGCAAAACGTAGAGCAGGCAAGTAGCCTTACTGAATTAATTGCTGCCCGGAGCGCTTTTGATGAGCGCTCCCTTCAAGAGTTCAATCTTATTCATGGCGCTAGCGCTAAGTTGAGCAAGGACCTTGACCTAGTTCTAATGGATGATGTATCCGGAAACCTCCTCTTAGCAGCTCAAACTGCTCAGGCATCAGCCCCCATTGCAACCCCAACGCAAATTGCCTTGAGTATGCAAGACGCATCGATGGTGCGTGGACCCCTTCATCAGGAGATTATGACCGCTGCGAAAGCCGGTGGTGGCAGAATCCAACTGGAATTGACCCCACCTGAGCAGGGCACGATCCGAATTGATCTACGCATCGACCAATCCGGCCGAGCCCATCTGATCGTCGAGGGCGCCAATGATGCCGCCAAAGCCCGATTGGACCAAGGTGGCCAGCAACTCAAGCAGGAATTTGCCCAAATGGGCCTAAACCTGACCCTGGATCTGCGCCAGGGTGAAGGTCGATTTGCTCAAAACCAGCAATTTGGGTCCAATCAAACCGCATTCAATCAGCCTAGTTATTCCACCGATAGATCCTCACAGGGGATTGGTTTATTATCTGAAAATTCCGTTAGTTCTCGCTGGTTTGGCGATGCTTCGGGGGGCAGTTCAGGTATAAATCTGTATGCTTAATACAGTTATGAATGAGGATCGGCAATGGCTGAAGAAGATAAAGTTGAACCTACCCTAGAAGCGGGCGCAAACCCCGCACCGGCTGCCGCACCTGCTTCCGCTTCTGACGAAGCACCCCCACCTCCCAAAAGTAAGAAAAAACTCTTCATCATTATTGGAGCGTTGGTTGTTCTAATTGGTGGCGGTGCTGGTGGCTATATGTACATGCAAAAATCAGATGCCGATAAGAAAGCGGCCGAAGCCGAGGCAAATAAGCCCGAGAACATTCTTAAAAAGCAGCTTACAGAGCGTAAGCAAAATGCGCCTCCCATTTACATCCCCTTGGATGAAATGATTGTGAACTTACCTGGACGCGGTGGTGAGCACTATTTGCAAACCAAGATTGTTCTACGCACCGCTGACTCCTCGACAGAGAGTAAGGTTAAGCAGTTTATGCCGGTGATCCGCGATAAGATCATTACTGTATTGTCCTCACGGCAAATGCAAGAGTTAGCAACCGTCGAGGGTAAAACCATGATGGCACGCGAGGTTGCGCTGGTGATTAATTCCATCATCGCACCGCAGTTAACAGCGATCTACATCTTGCAACAGCAACCAAATACCGCCGATTTGCAAAACTTAGAACGCATTGGTGCAATTCCAAAAGAAACCTCAACGGGTAAGAAGATTACTAATGAGGCTGCACGTGCAGCAGCCGAGTTTTGGAATGTCACCGAAATGGATTTACCGGTTCAAGCCGTTTTGTTTAGCTCTTTTGTGATGCAGTAATGACCTTCATCTGCTGGAGTACTCCACAGGAAAAAAATGGCAGATCAGGACGTTAACTTTGAAATGAACATCAACGCTGTTGATCAGCGTGAGATGTTCGACAAATCCAAGATCATCGCGCGTCGGCGGATGCCTACGCTGGAGCTCATTCATGAGCGCTTTAGCCGTGCTGTTCGCCTGACGCTATTCAATATGATCCGCGCACCGATTGAGGTGCAAATGCATTTGCACCTCAATCGGTGCGCGGATCATATTGAATAGCGTCAGGCGAACAG
>Ga0194130_10004176_pt1 | contig 18614 bp, 20 predicted proteins | sample TA2KigsurfametaG_FD_160084 | JGI IMG/M metagenome (GOLD analysis project Ga0194130, IMG submission 160084) | Freshwater microbial communities from Lake Tanganyika, Tanzania - TA2015050 Kigoma 12 surface | ecosystem: Environmental > Aquatic > Freshwater > Lake | place: Tanzania: Lake Tanganyika... | reverse complement strand
AAATCGGAAAAAAAAGAGGATGATGTAAAAGATATTCAAGAAGAAGTAAAACCAAGTTTTTTCAGCTTCAATAAATCGGAAAAAAAAGAGGATGATGTAAAAGATATTCAAGAAGAAGATAAATCGAATATTTTCAGCTTCAATAAATCGGAAAAAAAAGAGGATGATGTAAAAGATATTCAAGAAGAAGATAAATCGAATATTTTCAGCTTCAATAAATCAGAAAAAAAAGAAGATGATGTAAAAGATATTCAAGAAGAAGATAAATCGAATATTTTCAGCTTCAATAAATCGGAAAAAAAGGAGGATGATGTAAAAGATATTCAAGAAGAAGATAAAATAGATAAATCTAGTAATATTAAACCTAATACTAAATTAAAAAAATCTAATCCTGTAATATCTAAAGAAACATCTGAAGCATCAAAAACATATTCAGCATCATCTTCTAAATCTTCTAATAGACAAGTAAGGAACTCTTCTAATAAAAAAATTAATAATACATTCCGAAAACAACCAACATATACATATTCTATTTAGTAAATTATAAAATCTAAATATATTTACATTTTTAGTAAAAATGGTATTATCGTATCTCTTAATAAATATACTATATAAAATCCAATTATTATTCCTATTAATATTAATATTATAATCATAAAAGAATTTGATATTAAATAATATAATAGGTATAATATAAATATTATCAATATTGAATAATAACTATTAAAATTCTCTAATATAGAAAATAAAGATATATTATTAATATTTTCTATTAATTGAAAAAAATTATTCATTATTCTCTATATTTTATCTACATTTTATATTACTAATTGTTTTAGATGTCCTACACGTAAATCTGTATTAATCATAATTTGATAACCGGCATTATTTATATTTTTTGAAAATGATACATCTTCGCTACAAATATCGCGTAATGTTTTACCATCATCTGTAATAATTGTACTTAATTCTGAATCAAAATATGGATATTTCATTTTATCAAAAACTTCTTTTTTAATTGCCATAAAACCCATACCGCTATAATAAACAGGATAATATTTAAAACCTGTTTCTTTTTTCCATTCTTCTATTTCTTCAGGAGTAATGAATTTAAATGTTCCTTTTTCTTTAAAGTAATTTGTATCCCAATCTTTAACAAAAGCAAAATTTTTAAGATCGGACATTCTATACATACCACAAACAACAGGGTGATGCTCAGTAGATTCTATTAATTCAATTACTTGTTCTGGTGTAAATATAATATCACTATCTATTGTTATCCATATATCAAAATCTTGATTATTAAAAGGTTTTTGTTCTTCTCCTCTTAGAACATCTAAGCCAAGTGTTTGCATTCTTACAAATGAAACAAATGAACCTGTTGCGGGTGATATAATTATATCATATTTCTGCATTTCTAAAACTTTACTAATAGTAGCAGTCCAAGAAATTAAAAATTTAGAACTAAAATTATCACCAGGTAGAGCAAAAATAATTTTCTTTAAAATTTTTTTTTCTGTATCTTTATTTTCAATTTCTTTATTTTCTACTATTTGATTAGTTGCTGATTCCATTATGTTTAATATATAAAAATATTTCTTATATCATTTTACACATTAAATGCGATATTTAAAATGTATATAAAATATATCTGCATTATATAATATAATAATATATATTAAATGTTTAATAATAATTATGATAATATAATATATAATTTTGAAATAGATTCTGATTCACCGAGAATTTCTCAACCTATTAAGATAAAAAAAGAACTAAAACCACATCAATTAGCTTGTGTATTTAAAGCAACTATGATGGAAAATAATAGAAAAATTAAATATTCAGGTGGAGAAGAAGTAGAATCAAATATAGGAATTTTAGGAGATATTGTTGGTTATGGTAAAACACTAACGGCATTATCTATAATCGCTCATAATAAATTAGATAATATTTATATTAATGATAAAAAAATTACAAGTACTAATAGTAGTAAAAAATATAATTATTTTAAGTTAACAACAAATAATATAAATGCTCCTGTTCTTAATAATATGATAAATAGCACACTTATTATAGTTCCAAGAGGTCCAGTATATGTTCAGTGGGAAAGAACTTTACGAGAACAAACTGAATTAAAATATTTAGCAATAGATAATTTAAATTTTATTAATAAAAATATTCCTAAATATGATGGCAATGATGAAGAAATTATCAAGTATTTTAACCAGTTTGATGTTGTCTTAATAAAAAATACTACATTAACAACACTATATAAATATTATGATCCGTACTATTTAAACATAATTAAAGATTCGAAATATACTGCTTATATCTATAAATGGAAACGTGTTATTATAGATGAATGTCATGATATTATTAATAAGATTGAAACACTATCTTATTTATATTTATGGTTAATTAGTGGCACTTATTTAAATATTTGCGATCGTGTATATTCGTCATCAATTTCATTACATCACAATATAAAAGAATTAATAAAAGAAGAACATCTAAATTATATGTTAGTAAAATGCAATAAAGATTTTGTTAAACAAAGTTTTCATGTTCCTCCAATTATTGAAAATTTCTATTTATGTAAAATGTCAAAATATTCAAAGGCTATTATACCATATATTAGTAATCATGTTCTTGAAAAAATTAACGCAAATGATATATCAGGTGCTATTAAAGAATTAGGTGGTAAAAATGAAACAGAGCAAGGTATTGTTAATTTAATATGTGCTGATATGAATAAAGCTATATCTAATAAATATAAAGAAAAGGATTTTATATCATTACTAGATATACCAGATGAAATTAAAATAAATAAATTAAATTCAATTGATATTGAGTTAAATACTTTAAAAGATAAACTAAAAGATTTAACTGATAGAATTTCTGAAATTGAAAATAAACAATGTGTAATATGTCTGGATAATATAACACACCCTATTATATTAGATTGCGCTCATATATTCTGCGGTAGTTGTATTATTCATATGTTAAATACTAATACACATAACGATAATAAAAGATGTCCTGTATGTCGTTCGGCAATTAATAGTATAGAAAATCTAACAGCAATAGTTCCTGTAAAAATAGAAGAAAATAATATAATTAAAAAAGATGTTATTGGTAAAGGTGTTTTAAGTAAAGAAGAAACATTGATTGAATTAATTTTAAATAATAAAGAAGGTAAATTTATTATATTTAGTCGTGTAGATGCAGTATTCTCTAAAATAACAGAAATTTTAACAGCAAACAATATAAATCATGCTTGTCTTAAAGGCAATACTAATCAAATGATGAATATTCTTAATAATTTTAAATATAAAAATACAAATGTTATTTTATTAACAACTCAATATGCGGGTTCTGGAATTGATATTAGTATTGCTACAGACGTAATTATATTACATTCTATGGATGCTGATAAACAACAGGCTATTGGTAGAGCTCAACGTGTAGGTAGAATTTCTCAGCTCAGAGTTCATAATCTATGTTATGAACATGAAATGAAGACATGAATTATTTACATAAATAATAAAAATTGATAATATTTATATATAAATTTAATTATATATATTTGATAATAAGTAAATTATAATGATTGATGATAGAAATGCACAGAGTAATTCAACTAAGGTACGTATTCCTAAATATAAAATTGGTACAGATAGTTTTAATTCTAAACAATTAGGATATTTTACATCAAAATATTTTGAATGTAATGATGATTGTAATGCTAAAATTTCTAATGAAAAACAGAGACAATATTTGAACATAGCAGCAAAAATAGCAACAAAATCACCTGTTTATACTCACAAACATGGTGCTATAATAGTCTATAAAGATAAAATTATATCTTCTGGATATAATTATTATATTAAAGATTTTAGTATGCATGCGGAAGTTTCAGCTATTTCTAAAATAAAAAGGAAATATAAAAGTATATTAAATGAATGTGATATATATGTTGTTAGAATAGGTCCTAAAAGTCTCGATAATCCTCTAAAATATTCTCGACCATGCCCTAATTGTCAATATACAATAATTAAAAATAATATTAAAAATGCATATTATTCTACTTCTTACGAATATGATATAATTAGAAGTACCATACATAATAAAAATAATTGCGAATGTTTTTCATAAAAAAATATTATCATATAATATTATTAAAGTGTTAATGATACTTTTGGAATTATACGTTTAATATTCTTTTTTACAATAACTTCTCTTTCATCATCAAAGATCTTTTTTAACAATTCTTCACCAGATAATTCATTATATTTAATTATTTTTGTTTTAATATCATTCATTTTAATAGGAACTTTACATTCTTTAACATTAGTTTTTATTCTACCATGTTGAGTATTTAAATCATTATATTTGTAATTAAACATAAATTCTTCAATTTTATTGTTAAGTACTCTTTGATAATTCTTTCTTTCTTTCATTGCAATACTAAGTTTTCTTATTTGATCATCGTATTTAAACCAATCATTTACTAAATTTTTAAAGGTTTCTAATTCTTCATGTGATGGTTCTATATTTTTATTATTTATAATATCATCTACTATATTTAAATCATTGTCCATTATATATATTATTTATCTTATATCCTTAAATTATTTTTTAACAAATTTTTTTAAATCAATTAAACTTCTATTTCCATTATATTCTTTCTTTTTTTTCCCTTTAGAATATTTTAATATAGTTGGGTATCCAGTAATGTCTTTTCTATATTTTTCTTCAAAATTTTTTATATTATTATTAGATGCATTTACAATAATAATAGTTTTACTATTTTTAAAATCATCACATAATTTATCCCATGTAGGTTTTAAAGCATTACAATAAAAACATAATGGAGAATAATATAATACATTTATATTATCGTATTCTAACAATATATTATTAATATATTCTTTATTTTCTTTGTTTAAATTGAAAATCATTAATTAATTGAAATCTTCTATATAATATATATATTAATATATTATAATATAGATAGAATTATGAATAATTATTATGAATTAGATTATGAGAAAAAATATAATTCAAAAGAATTAAGCGCAAAAGTTTCTTGTGATAATATGAGATTAGTATCTAAAAGATATACCGATAATCAAAAAATTATATTTGATAATAATATAAATTATGAATTATGTAAAAATGAAGATAATATTTATGATATAAAAGGTATGGAAAATGATATATTATCTGGCGTATCTATTAGTAAAAAAACATGTATTTATAAAAGACCAGAATATAATAATGGTGAATGGGAATATCAATATGGTATAAGTAATACATTTAAGGATCAATTAAATTCTCGAGATTTATTTAATTTTCAATCTAAAGCAAAAACATCTAATAATTTAAATAAATGTAATAATGATTTTAAATTATTAGACGAATGTGATAAAGGCCCTTTTAGAACATATGTAAAAACATTTGAAACTGATTATAATAATTGTATTACAGGATGGAAAAATAAAAATTGATAATATATTTATTATACATTATATTAATAATAATGACAAATTATTACATAAGAATTAATAAAAAAAATGTTCTGAATATTAATAATTATAGTCATGAAAAATTATGCAAAATTTCTAAATGTATAATGGATAAAATAGATAAATATAGTTATGATATTGATTATCATAAAATTAAAAATAACTTGTCTATATATATTAATATAGTGTTAGATACTATTGATAATTCTGAAATAAATTGTATAATATATGATTATGGCATTGATAATTCTATAAATAGTTATAAAAAAAATTATAAAATTATTAATAATATAAATATACGTATGCTTCTTTATAATTTAATATATAACAACTATTTTCAAATCATTAATCAAAATGATAAAAACGCATTTGATATTATTAACAGTTATATAATTGCTAAGAAAAATAGAAATAATTATATTAAAAAATTAATTATTAAAAGAGAAGGTGAGCATCTTGTTGAAATAATTAATAATGAAATAAATGATGATAATGCTAAACTTGTTTTAAATAAAATAGTAGAAAAATATATTAATAGATTGTTAAAAAAAATATAAAATATAATCCATATTTAAAACATGCTATATATTATTTTCTTTAATTATTATTAAATTTATAAAATTATATAAAATACAATTAAATACGTGTTTATTAAAATCAAAACTACTATCATTTTCAAATTTTTTAAGTATATTATTTACATATAAAAAATATCAATTCTTTTTCATATTTATTATAAGGCATAAAACTTATAGCATTATTAAAGTTAGCAATAAAATTATTAGCTTCATTTGTTGATATATTATATAATTCAGGATAATTATTTTCTAAATAATTATCATATGTAATTACTTGAGAGTTACCATTTATAAATCCTCTTCCTTTTTTATATTTGATTTATCTTTTAAAAAATATTTACTTTAAAAACTATAACATATAAAATATATATTATTAATATATATAATTTGAAATAATGAATAATAATATTATTATAGTTATTGACATACGTGAAGTAACATTATACGATGATATAATTGATAGAGATTTAGATACTTATAAAGAAAAAATAAAAATTATTAAAGATACTTTATGTATTGGAGATATTCATATTAAATTTAATGATGATATATATATATTTGAAAGAAAGACTATAAAGGATTTAATTTCGTCTATACATGATGGGCGATATAGAGAGCAAAAAGCGCGTATGTTATCTACATATAACCAAAGGTATTTAACATATATTATAGAGGATGATGATATATTATCTTCTAAAATATATTCTAAAAATAAATCAATTATACAAGGCGCCTATATAAATACTATGTTTAGAGATAATATCCGTATATTATTTACTAAAAATACAAGTGAAACGGCAACATTAATTCTATCTATTTCTACAAAAATGATAGATAATCCTAAAAAATTTATTAACAAGACATTAATGAATTTTGATCCGGAATTTTCATCTCAAAATGTTAATGGTGAAGGAAACTCTACAATAACAATACCCGTTTATACTGATTTTATTAAATTAAAAAAAAATAAAATAGATAATATTGATATAAATACATGTTATATTATGCAGTTATCACAAATACCTCATATATCAAATGTTATTGCTAAAAATATAGCAAAAAAATATCCTAATATGATAGAATTAATTACTAAAATAAACAATAGTGAAGATAAAATTAAGGAGCTATGTTCTATAGATGGTATAGGTAAAGAAAAGGCGGCTATAATTATTAAATATTTATTTTGCAATCAATGAAAATACTTTATAATTATCTATAATATCACTAAAAAGTCTGATATAGTTAATTATTTTAATATCTCCAATATCTTGATTATTAAATATATTTTCTAATACATTTGTTTCTTTTGAACTTTCTTTTTCTTTATAGTAAACCACAGCATGACTATATTCAGTTATAAATTTTTTATTATTAATTTTAATAATATATTTCATATTTTTATTATAATTAATTATTTTGCTTATTATATTTATGAATTCTTTATTTTTATCTTTACAACTAGTTTTATTATATTTCCATATTATATTTATTCCGTCGCATATATATGCTTCAGAAGATACAATTCCTGTTGTTTTATTTGTAGTAATTTTTATTTCAGCTTTTAATGTCCCTGTTGCTATTTTTTTATCGGCTCTTTTCATTTTTTCTATTTCTGTTGATATTATTTCATTACTTATAATCGCTTTATCTACATCATTTTCTTCACAAATATATTTAGATTTTTTTGCTGCTGTAGTTTTTGCTGCTGTAGTTTTTGCTGCTGTAGTTTTTGTTTTTGCTATTTTTTTAACTTTTGGTTCACATAATAATTCAATATATTTATCAAATAATAACTCTTTAACTGATAATAATTTTAAATTTTGCATTCTATTTTTTCTTTTTATATCATCATAATACATTGGTTTTTCTTTCAATTCAGCATCTATTTTATTCCAATATTCATCATCTTTATCATATCCTGGCAATTGGTCTAAACATAATGCATATAATTGTAAAATAGGTTTCATTATTTGATTTGTAATATAATGTAAATAATCTGGAATTAAGTTATTTTCTTTAATATATTCTGGATTTTCTATTCTATCTCCTTGAAGAGAATTTGGATTATTTGTTTTGATATATATAAAGGGTATTCTTTCATTTACACAAGGACGATTGCCAGGATCTCTAGCACCAATTCTATCTGCTAAAACTTTATGAGCAATTTTTGAAGGGTCTTTATAAGATGCTTTTATACTTTTAGTTATAACAAGTTCATTAATAGATGTTTTTCCATCAACCAAATCTTTTAATTCTTCATCAAGGAACTCGATAGATGCTCTTAAATCTTGTTTTTGCAATATAATGTCTATTACACCTCCATATATTTTTTTTACTATATGAGCATTATCTCTTCTTTTTAATACTATACCCATAGATTTCTGTTTAAAGCTATTAACATCAGTTTCGTATAAATTACCAACATATCTTTTTTTACTGAGTAATATAAACGGATATAAAGATTTTTCATAATTCAATTTTTGTGGTTTAGGCATTATTTTTGCTATTTCTTTTTCAACTTGTTTTCCAATTTTTATAGCATATGGTAAAGCATCTTTTCCCAATACAATATTACCTTCTTCGTCTTTTAAAGGAAATTTACAGAATATCGAATCTGTATCTCCATAAATTACATCAGCTCCATAATTATCTTCTACGAATTTTTTTGCAAGCATAATCATATCTCTTCCTGTTGCGGTAGTACAAGCAGCAATTTCTTTAAGATATATTGAAGAAGTTCTGGCACCAATCTGGCCATATAATGAGTTTGCTGTTATTTTATATGCTAATTGTCTTGAATCTAAAACATCTTGTTCAAAACTATTGTATGTATCTTCGACGGATATAATATTATTTTTTAGTATGTCATAATTTTCTCCTGTATCAATATTAAAGATGTTAATATTATCATCTTTTTCAGAATAAATACCAGTATAAGATTTACCATTATTATCTGTTATTGTTTTATACTCAATTTTTTTTCTGGTATTTTTTCTTTCAACAAGAAGCATTTCTAAAATTTCGGCAATAATTCCTTTTTTCCCATCTTTATACTGAATAAATGTACACTCTTTTTCTCCTATTTTTTTCTTTTTATCACCTTTTCCTTCATATATATCATAATATATATTTTTATATTCTATATTAGGATCATCAATTCTATATTTTTCATCCATTAAGAAACAATCGTGAGATAAATTACGTGCAATCATAGATGATGGATATAGAGAACCATAATCAAATACTACTATTGGTTCATTTAAATATATTCCTTCTTTTGGTTCTAATACAACAGCACCTTCGTATCCATCATCGGCATCTATTATATTATCGTTAAATGATTTAATAGTAGGAATTAGAGAGTTTTTTTCCATACATTGCTTGGCAATTAGAGAAAATATTTTAATACCTTGTCCTCTACGAAATAAATAATTCAAAGGAACTAAGCAAACATTTCCCATACCAATATTATTTTCAATTATTTTTAATTTGTGGATTAATCTATTTACAAGACAACAATCTTGAATACAATATTTCGCAATTTCACACCTATCTGTTGAATTACCTTTGAATTTATTAAATATTTCTTGAGGTTTTAGGTCATTCTTATTATCTCCTAAAAATATTGAAGCAACATTATCAAGTTTATAACTATCGAGTTTTTGCTCTCTTTGCATTACTTTAAGTAAATCTATCAAAACTACACCATCCATATCAATATATTTTAATATATTATCTCCAAGAGCCGAAGACGATAATTTTTGCTCTATAAGAGCTGTTTTGCGACCAAATATTCTACCCCAGCCAATTTCAAACTCTTCTTTAATACCAAGTTCTATAGCTCTATCCCATATATAAGGCATATCAAAACTAAATATATTATATCCTGTAACAATATCAGAATTCAATTCATTCATTAAATTTTTCCATTTTATCAATAATTCTTTTTCTGTATTACAAGATTCTACTACACAATCCTCTATTAAATCACAAGTATCAAGTGTAATAATATTTTTATAAATTATTTTATCAGACCCATATAAATGAACAGTTGTACCAATCTGTATTATTTTATCTCCTTCTAAAGGTATTAATATTTTGTCTAATATTTTTGCTATTTTATATTCTTCTTCGTTTAATTGTGCAATTGTCATATTACTATCATCAGTTTCTTCTTCATTATCGTCATTATCTTCACTACCTTTATTTTTAATAGATTCTTTAATTTTATCTAAAATATCTATAATATTTTTAAGATTATCATTAAGTGTTGAAGAAATACTATCAATATAATTTGCAGTTATTTTCTTTTTAGCATATACACGATTTATTTTTAAATTAGTTCTTTCATCTATAATAACATCTTCGGTATATATAGATTTTATCCATTTTACAATATTATCTTCATTATATTTATGCCCAGCTTTAGCGACGAGAGCAAGATCCTGTGCTACTTTACTGTAATTCTTTTTTGCTATTGGAAAATCACCATGACTACTTGTACATTCAATATCAAAAGAAGTAATAAGAATAGGGGCAATTTTATTACTTTCAAATGGAATAATATTTTTACCATCTACGCTAATATTATAATCACATCTACTTGTGTCATCTATAATTTCATATTTTTCAATTCTAACCCATCCACAAGGTTTAATATTTTGAATATGAATATATTTAAGAAATGGATCAATATTACTTTCATATGCCTTAAAACCATCTTTTTCCAATGTTTTAAAATAGTACTTTAAGTTATTATATAACTTAAGTGATTTTACACATATCTTAATAAATCTAAATAGCTTGTTATTTGTAAAGCCCCAAAAATCTTTCTTTTTGACTATTGAAATATTTGAGAAATGTGAAATCATATTATTAGGTATAATTTTTCTTTCATATTTGTTATCTTGATATGATGATATGTATTTATTATTTAATAATGTATTTTTCAATTCAACAACTTTAGCTTCAAAAACATTTTCGTTATAATTTTCCCAACTTTCAGGTGGTTTAAGATAAAAGAAGGGTTTAAAACAAGTAACATTTGTAGAAATAGTAGCACCATTATCGCAAACACCAAATAAGATCATAGAATATAATTCGTCAAAATCTTTATCTTTAATTCTATCTGCTTCAGGAACGTATATATCTGTTATCTGAAATTCTATAGGTTTTTTAGTAAGTGGTTCATAGTTTTTTCTTGGAAAATCCATTATAATTATTATATTACTTATATATTTAAATAACATATCAATTTTTAATTTATTATAAATATTATAAATAAGTATGGAAATTAATATTGAAGGAATAATTATAATTATAGTAACTATAATAGGTGCTTATTATATTTATAATTATTATGCTAATTATGGATTAATATCTGTAAAAAGTAATATAGATAATAATGACTATATAGTTCAAATTAAAGATGATTCTCTTGAAGCAGCAAATTTAATAGCAAGGATTAGAGAAAAACTTATAATATTGATGGAACATTTAAAAAAATCATATGGTAAAGAAGATAAGCGTGTAAAATTATTAATAAAAAATTTTCGTTCAGATAGATTAAAAGAAGGAGTTTCTACACCAGGTTATACAAGCTATTCTGTAAATAAGGGAGAACAAATCATTTTATGTTTGCGTAATAATGATAAATTAGTAGATATTAATACATTATTTTTTGTAGTATTGCACGAATTTGCTCATTTAGCAACAGAAAGTATAGGGCATACAGAAGAGTTTTGGGATAATTTTAGATGGATTTTAGAAGAATCTATAAATATAGGTTTATATATTAAACAAGAATTTAAAATTAAAAATGTCGAATATTGTGGAATGACTATAACTTCATCTCCTATTGAATAAATAATATATATAAGATAATATAAATTAATATTATTATATTACAAATATGAATAGTCTAATCTTATATAATAAAAATAATACTATTTTTGAAATTTTTCTATATATGACATTTATTTTAATGATGATAAGTAGTAAATATAATGATTTAATAAAAATAAATGTTATTAAAAGAAAAATTAATCAATATACAAATTGGAATATATATATTATATTTATGAATTATATTTTAATCAATTTTTTTAATATTAATAATTTGCTAATAACAAAATTTATTGCTAATAATTCTTTAAATATTATGATATTGTTTCATACATTTCTTATATATGACCCAAGAATATTATTTGAAACTATTGATGGAGAACCCTTTGTTTTAAATAAATTAATTAGAAATAGAAATTTTTCGAGTTCTTTCTTATTACGTTGTGAATATATGATATGTAATTTCTTATTTCATATATTACCTGTTTACTATTATAGTGATACATTAATACATTATCGTGAATATGATAATACAAAGGATATGTACATGTATACTATAATTTTTAAATTTATGTGGGCTCTTAATATATTTGGTAATTTTAATATTACATCCATATATGTTCCTTCATTTAATTTTTGTAATGTTAAATTAATAAATATTATATTTATAATTGATTACATAATTGATAAAACATTAATGGCAATTACTTAGGAAAAGTAATTATTTATTTTTATGTATATAATCGTATATAAAGATTATAAAGATATTTATTATTATATATAGCTTATGATACCTAAAATTATTCATCAGACATGGAATGATGACCCTTTGCCTCAAATATTAAAATATATCAGGGATGAGAATATTAAATTATTGAAAGATAAAGGATATGAATTTATTTTGTGGACAGATGAAATGATTTTAAAATTAATAAATGATAATTATCCTAATTTTATAAAATATATAATTCAGCAAAGACAGGAGTACAAAGAGGAGATATAGCAAGATTAATGATAGTATATCATTATGGAGGAATATATATTGATTTGGATATATTGCTTTTAAAAGATATAGATAATATAATAGATTTTTCAAAAGATAGATTTAATATTAGTTTAGAACCATCAGAACAAACTAAAATGTTATATAATACAGATTTTTATATATGTAATGCTTTTTTTGCATCTAATAAAAATAATAAATTTTTATATAAATTATTATTTACTATACCAAAAATTATTGATGAACGAGGAAATAATATTTTTGATTTTTTTAATGTTTTTGGTGGTGGATATATATACGAAGCATATAGTAATAATACACAAGAAGATATTAATATTATATATGATAGAGAATTGATATATCCTATTAATGATTTAAAATTAGAAAACTTAATAACTTGTGCAAGAGATTGGAATTCTGTAAAAAATGGTAAATATCCATCAGATCCTGTAATGATACATTACTGGATACACGGAGATTTTGAATCTAAACATTTATTAAATGTTTTTAAACCTGATATAAATTATGATATCCATAATAATATGTTTTCATTTTTTAATATTCTTTATAACAATATTGCTAAAAAAATGATAGTGTAATTATTATTTTATATATATCATATAATATATTATATTAGGTATATTAGGTATATGCGATATATACTTATATTAATACTATTGAATATAAGTGGTGTTTATGGTTATTATAAAATGGCTCTTAGAACACAATGTAATATTATTAAGAATACTATATTAAATGATTACAAAATGCCTGTTATTTACATAAATAAAAATTTTGCTAAAGAAGATATTAAGAATACATTTTTCTCTGCTGAGCATATTTATCCACAAAGTTTGTTAAATATTAAACAATCAAATGATATGCATAATATTATTAGAACACTGAATACTTTAAATTTAAATAGGTCTAATTATAAATTTCAAGATGAATATGATAAGAATGATAAACATTGGAAAGAAATAGAATATAATAATTATGTTAATCATAAAGATAAATTATTTATTCCAAATAATGATTCTAAAGGTTTTATTTCAAGAGCAATATTATATATGTACAGGGAATATAAATGTAATCCTAAAAAAATTATTGATATTGAAATATTAAAAAAATGGTATTACAACTTTCCTCCAAAACACGATGAAATATATCATAATATTGTTGTTAAAAGAATTCAAAATAAGAATAATATATTTATATCAAATTATAACAAAAAAAATAAGGGAATAAAAAAATTATTTGAAACGTTATAATATTTACTTATTATATTTACATTATCTTTTAGTAATATCTATTTTATATTTTTCTTACTTTTTACATATTCTTTATTAGAACCTTTCATTTTATATATAATTCTATCTTTTCCTAAAATTTCTTTTTTTCCTACTTTTTTATATACATTTTTACTATATTTTACACCTGAAAGATTATGTAAAGAATTACCTAAAGGATTTGAAGGATTATCTGATGAATCAGATATAAATTCTGAAATTTTTGGAGGAGTTTCCAGGATTATGTCTGTAGTATGAAGGCTTTTCCTGTAGTCTTTGTTGTTGATAATTGACGACCGAAGGAGAACGGGTACGCAAGGTATTATTACTTATTCTATTTAAATAATATATTATTATAAAGTTTGATAACATATAATATTTATATTTAATTAAAAAAAATGATAAGAATTATATTTTATTTTTATAATGGAGCTTTTAAATAATGAGCAAAAATATGCTATAGATAGCATAAAGGATGGTTATAGTATATTTCTTACAGGTTCTGCTGGAACTGGAAAGTCATTTACTATTAAATATATTATGGAATATTTGAAAAATAATAATAAAAATTATGCTTTAACTGCTATGACAGGAACAGCAGCTGTATTAATTGGAGGGCAAACTTTGCATTCATTTTTAGGTCTTGGTCTTGGTAAGGGAAGTATTAAAGAAATTTTTAATAATATTATAAAAAGTAAGAAAAAATATGAAAATATATTGAAATTAGATACTTTAATTATAGATGAAATTTCGATGCTTGATAAGGATTTATTTGAAAAAATATCTGATTTATTATGCTTAGTAAAATCATCTGATATCTATTTCGGAAATATACAATTAATTTTAATAGGAGATTTCTGTCAATTAGCTCCTGTTAAAGGTCATTATTGTTTTCTCTCAGAAATTTGGAAAAAAATGAATATTCGAATTATATTATTAGAAAAATTAATAAGACAAAGTGAAGATTTATTATTTCAAAATATATTGAGAATAGTAAGAAAAGGAAAATGTACTGATAATATTATAAGTGTTTTAAATAACTTAAAAAATACAAAATTTGAAAATGATATAATTCCTACCAAATTATATCCAATAAATGTTGATGTAGATAAAATTAATAATATTGAGATAGAAAAATTAAAATTATTAGGTAATATTTCTAAAATGTATTATGCGATATCAAGTATTGATATGGAAAAAGAGAAAGATAAATATATTATTGAGCTCACTTTGAATGCTCAAGTAATAATTATTAGAAATATAAGTGTTGAGAATTCATTAGTTAATGGAACACGGGGAATAATTAAACATTTAGATGAAGATTATGTAATTATAAGTGATATTAATGGTAATATGCACAAAATTAATTACTTTACAGATACATATAATACAAATAAATCGTCTTATATTAATCATATGCCTGTTAGAATATGTTATGCATTATCTATTCATAAATCTCAAGGAATGACTATTGATGCATTAGAACTTGATTTGGGTTCTAATATATTTACATGTGGACAATCTTATACTGCTTTATCAAGAGCTAAAAGATTGAACTTGATAAAAATAATAGACGTTGATAAAAATTCTTTTAAAACTAATACATATGTTAAAGAATTTTATAAAAATATTAATAATAAATTATCTTAATTATTATTAGATAATAATATATAAAAATGAATGAACGTTTTGTAACGCAAGAAGAAAATGATAATATAGTTAAAAATGTATTTATTGTAATTGGCTATAGTTTTTTAAGTATACTAATGATTATACTTTTAGCATGGGGATATTATACAAGTCAGTATTTATTTATAGCAGTATATGCTTTCATAATACTTCTATATAATTCTATGATAATAGCATTTGTTGTTATAAATAAACAAATATACGATGGTGATAGTTATGGAATTATAATAGGTTCTACTATTATTTCTATGGTAATAACCTTTTCTATAATTTGCTTATATATATATAAGTATTTTGGCTCCATAAAAGAAACAAAACAACAAGATATTAAATATTCATATAATTATTAATAATTATAAATGGATTATAAAATGATTATAAATAACCCAAATAAGATATAATATATAATATTATAAATATTATAGTACTTTTAATATATATATCAAAGGTTATAATATTTTCTTGTAAATAATCAGGTATTTTATCATAAATATTGTTAATAATTCCACTATTATATATTAAAAATACTATTATAACTATAATTAAATTCTTTTTTATCAATTCAATATCAATATAAACCATATAATCATATTTATTCATATTTTGTGGTAGAAAATGTGGTGGTAAGTGGCTATTATATGTATTTGGTTGTTGCGGTGGCATATATATAGGAGGTATTCCATTGTTAAAATATTGAGGAGGCTGATTATTGTTTATAGATGATGACATCATATTTGGACTTAAATGTATATGTTGGTTATTTGGCGATTGAGGTTGTAAATTAGTATTTATATCTTTGTTTTTTGATAATTGCAATTCATCTCTAAATTCACTTAAAACATCTTGAACTAAAGGGTCGTTAATATCATTATGTTCTGTAGAATTATTCATATGTTGTTTAGTTGTTGAAACTGACATTAATCTAATAATATATTATATTAAGAATATTAATATAATTACGCAATAAAAATAATATATGTAAATATTTTTTTCAAAGTTTTCTTTTTTTATCTATATAGCATATTTTGAGATTATTATTTTTTAATTTTTTCACATTTACCGGTCTTAGGGTTTCTTATTTTATCTTTATCACATATTTTAACGCAACGTTTTGTAACAGGATTTATTTCTTTCCCTTCAGGACATTCCTTTTCTGATTTTTCTGCTTTTTCAGGTTTTTCTGCTTTTTCAGATTTTTCTGCTTTTTCAGATTTTTCTGGTTTTTCAGGTTTTTTAGGTTTTTTAGGTTTTTTAGGTTTTTCAGGTTTTTCAGGTTTTTCAGGTTTTTCAGGTTTTTCAGGTTTTTCAGGTTTTTCACATTTTCCTGTAATAGGATTTCTTACTTTATCTTTATCGCATATTTTAACACAACGTTTTGTAACAGGATTTATTTCTTTTCCTTCTGGACATTCTTTATCAATATTTTCATTCTTAATTTTAGGTATTTGTTTTTTAGAAGGTTCTATAGATGGTTTTAATATTTTAGGTGTAACTATATGTTCTTTCAATGATATGTTTTCGTAAGTATATATTTCGGGTATATCTTGATAATCTATTTTTATATTTAAAAAATTATTCAATGCTCCTTTATTTTTATATTTTATTAAATCTTCCATTAGAATTTTTTTATTAATTAAATATCTATCATATTGTTCATCGTTATATAACCTTTTATTATGATATAATTCTATATATTTATTATTCTTATCATATATTATTTGTTTTTTTTTGTTAATATTATCAACATATAATCTAATATCTCCTTTTAAAGTACTAATTTTAGATACATCTAATTTATCTTTATCGCTTAAAATATTTAATAAATTTTTTTCTATATTTCTTAATATATCCATTTAATAATATTAAGGATAAAAATAATTATTTTAATATTATATTATCAAACATACTTTTATAATAATTTTCGAGACTTTCTTCAGGGTTCATTTGTTCTTCATATACACTTCTTGGAATATATTTAATAATTATTTTTTCTTTATCACATGTATTAGATTTTTTACTATAATATCCTTGAACTATAAGTATAGTACCTATAAAAAGTATAAATATTGCTATTGCTTTCATTCTTAATAATGTAAAATAGAATTATTTTATATAAAATATATTATTAAACGTCTTATATCAATGCTATATAAATTATTAAATAATATGTTATATTATTAAGAATATGGACAATATTTATATAGTTTTCATAGAATATGAAAATAATATTGAAGCAAAAATTTCTCCAATCAAGTATTCTTTAAAAAATACAATTAATACTTTAATTAAAAATATTAATAGTAATTATATTTATTATTATGATAATTCAAATATTAAAACATTTAAAAAAGAAGATAAAGAAGATAAAGAAAAGCTATTTGAACTATTAGATAATAAAACAAATGAATTGAAAATAAATGAATTGAAAATAAATTCATTATCTTTAGTACCTGTTATTTCATTTATAATAATTACTAATAGCAATTATAATTATGTAATAAATTGTAATACTATATCTGATAAACTTACAAAATCTATTGATAAAAATATAAAAAATTTAATATCAAATTTAATATTTTTAATATCAAAAAATAAAAAAGAGAAAAGTAGAGGAAATAGTCCAATAGTTCTACAAACGAAGCCAGTCACACCAGTCACACCAGTCATACCAGCGACACCA
>Ga0194130_10004173_pt1 | contig 18621 bp, 10 predicted proteins | sample TA2KigsurfametaG_FD_160084 | JGI IMG/M metagenome (GOLD analysis project Ga0194130, IMG submission 160084) | Freshwater microbial communities from Lake Tanganyika, Tanzania - TA2015050 Kigoma 12 surface | ecosystem: Environmental > Aquatic > Freshwater > Lake | place: Tanzania: Lake Tanganyika... | reverse complement strand
TTATTCAACGAACGCAACCTTTACTATAAATTTAATATTAACTTTTTATTAAAGATACTATATAATATAAAAATACTATTATAGGTTAAACGAAAGTTGAATAGTTTGGTAAACAAACTGTTTAATAATAACTTAATCAAATATTTTCTTAAAAGAAAAATAACATTAAAAATGTTTTGTATTTTCATATAGCCTAATAAAATTAAATATTGTTTATTGATACAATAAAGCGGGTTTTTTTTCTTAAGAGTTTATTTAACTAAATTATATAATTATAAAAGTTGTATAATTTTTAAATTAATACTATAATTAAGTATTTGTAACTAAACACTTTCATTAGTGTTAATTATAAATTTTTTTTATAATTGAGGTTTATTACTTTAGCAATAAAGTTAGTTATTATTTTCTCAAAGTATTAACCTGTTTTAAGGGAGTTAAGGAGAAGTCAAGTCATTATGGTCTAAATATGTTGGGCTACACATGCGCTACAAAGGTAAAAACAGTAAGATGCGATGGTTTAAACTTAAGCAAATCTTTAAAAATTATCACAGTTCGGATTGTAGACTGAAACTCGTCTACATGAAGTCGGAATCGTTAGTAATCGTAAATTAGTATGTTACGGTGAATGATCTATCAAACTTTGCACACACCGCCCATCACGCCCGAAGAGTTGTATCGGCTAGAAACTCTATTATAAACTTTAAAGGGGTTAAAATTGTTTCGTAGTTAAATACGAAGTGAGTGTTAAAATTTATTTTAACATACGTCCTTATTTAGAATATTTAAATATTTACTCGAATAAATATCTGTATATAGAGTAAAGTTTTTTAGTAAGTTAAAGACGATATGGTAACTTGGGCGAAGTTGACACAAGGTAATAGTAGGGGAACCTGTTGTTGGATTACACATAATTTAAAAAAATTAAATTTGTAATAAAATTTTAAATAATATTGATTTTAAATAATATTAAGATACGTCGCATTAAGTGGATGCCTAGATGTTAAATAAGGTAAGGTGTGGAAAACCTATATTTATTATGAGTATCGGCTCTACAGGGATTAATAAATAAAATTAAACTAATAAAGTGAACTGAAACATCTCACTAACTTTATATAAAAAAATCAACTGAGATTCGGATAGTAGTGGTGAGCGAAATTCGATAAGCCCATTAAAACATATACAATTGGAAAAGATTTTTGAACAAGTTGCCATAGAGGTGCAAGTCCTGTAATTCCAATAATTTTAGGGATATAGTTTAGTGGTAGAACGGCGGTCTTCAAAACCGCATGTGTGGGTCCGATTCCTGCTATCCTTGTTTTTATGTTGATGAAATTAAATAATAACTTTTTTTTTAGAAAAAGGGTAATAAAAAATAAACAAATAAAATTAGTAAAAACAAATAAAATTAGTAAAAAATTAAAATTTAAACAAGTAAGACTTAAACAAACAAAATTTAAAAAACTTTTTGATAAAACAACATGAAAATTATTTAACCATTCAGTAAGAAAAGTTTTAAAAAAACGTTTAAAAAATAAAAAAAACTTAAAAATTTTTTTAAAAAAACGTTTTAATTTTATGAAAAAAAAAGGTTACATTTTACCAAAAAACATCTTTAACAATGACATTTCATTTTCTTTTAAATGAAAAAGTAAACCTATTATTAATTTTTTTAATCAAAAAGTTTTGGTAAACTTTATTATAATATCTTCTGAGAAAAATATTATACAAAATTACGATTTAAATGTATATTCATCTTATAGTTTTTTTTACAAATCTATTAGTAAATCTTTTGATACATGGTTAACACTTAAATCTAATTTTTTCAAAAATTATTTGACAATATATAATCAAATTTTTTTAAATAATAGTGTTGTTTATAAGAATACTTTTTTCACAAACAATAAACTACCGCTTATTAATTCAAAGTTTTTAAAACATTGAGAAAAAAAAAATATTAACCCACTTTTTAAATCTTTTAAAAGTTTTTCAAAATTTTTGAATTTAATATCTAAACAATTACCATACGTAGAATTGGTTAGATCTTTTAGAGAAAATTTAAAAAGAAAAGTTATATCGTATGATATAAATGTCGTGGATTTTTTTAAAACAGTAGTCTTACGTGTTAATCAGGATAGTAAAAACTATAAAATGAATATAATAAAATATAATAAAATTTACAAAATTTTTAAAGTTATAGGTTTATTAAAAACATACGATTGTATTAAGATCGATAATGTTTTTGAAAGTAATTTTGATACAAATTTATCAAAACCTTTTAGTATCGATAGTTTTAAAAAAAAAATTTCAACGACAAGCTTAATTAATTTTAAAAAACCTTCTAATATTACAAAAGTTAAAAACAATTTTATAAACACCTTTGACACTAGTTTAATATTATTACGAAACGTTGATTTATTGTTTAACTTTTTTGGTAATGTAACTTTGTATAAATATTTGATATTTAATAATAATTTATTTTATTTTAACTATAATAAAAATATAAACAAAAATACTAATTTGGCGTTAATAAACGATTTAAATAAATATTTTTTCAACTCACGTATTAATGTTTTTAATAAATCAAATTTAATACCTTCAAACATATTTAAATATGTTATAAAAAGAAAATTATTAAAAATCGTAAATTTTGACAAATTCTCATCTAATATTATAATGTGGTATTATAATATTTTAATAAGATTTATGGAAAACTGTAGTGGAAGAAAAGTTTATTTAAAATTCAACCCATTTATTGAAAATGCCCTGTCTTTTAATGATATAGCTAGATGTAATATGTGATCAATACGTATTACAAGTTTTCAAAGACTTTTAGGTCCTAAAATTTTTTTAAAAGAATCTTTAAAGATTTTACACATCGCTATTAAATTTAAAGACCCAACTTTTTTATCAAATTGGATTAAAAGTATGTTATATCGTATGAGTTTTTGAAAATACAGACTCTTATTTAGATATTTGAAATTTACTATGCGTTATTTATTTTGACTATATTTTCCGGAATTAGAGTTTAAAGGTTTTAAACTTCGTTTAAAAGGTAAAATTAGTGTTGCAGGAAATGCACGAACTAGAACTTTGTTGTATAAAATAGGAGAAACTAGTTATTCAAAATTCAATAATCGGATCGTTTCTGATTTTACTACAATAAACACTTTTACAGGAGTCTTAGGTTTCAAGATTTGATTTTTTTTCTAAACATTTTCTAAACATAATACAAAATTTTAATGAAATTTAATGCCGAATACAATTGACTCAAATCTTATTTAGATAACGACTCTTTATGATTAGAAGATGTTTTAAATTGAGATGAAACTTTTGATTTGATATTATCAGATTATAACATATTCTCATTCCTTACAAGCGCTTTCTTTACTAACAGTCATTTTTTTTTAGACTCATTTACTAAATTATCTCTTTTAGATGTAATGTTTATTAATGAAACAGACTCATTTAATTATTCTAAAGAACTTTTTGACTTAATGATGTGAGATAATTTATCATTTATCCATAATAATTTTTTATCTTTACAAGTTGTTTTTTATACAGATTACCAAGATTTTTTAGTATTAGTTTTACATCACTCACCCGAATTATCTTTAGCTTTAATTGATTATGTAAATATTTATTGGTTAAACTCTATTATCAACTCAACACCATCAGCTGTTTTTGATATTTTTAGTGATTCTATGTATTCATCTATTTCAGAATTTTTAGAATATTTTGTTGCTTTTATGGCATTTATGTGAATGGTTGTAATATTTATAGGTATTTTTAGAATTACCAAATGAAATAACCCTTTAGAGGTATATTTTGTACGTTTTCAATATTTTATTTTTTCAATTTCAAGAGAAACCAGAGTTCAATTTGAAGCTGCTATTAAAGTTTTTTTTTTCTTAGTCTTTTATACATCTATGATGATTGCTACTTTTGATGACGATCAAGAAGAAATTTTAGAGTTTTTTAATGGTATGTGTTTCAATTTCTTTGTATTAATGCTTATTTATTTAATTTTTAAATACTCTATACATTTTTTTTCTTTTTTAGAAGCATCTATATCTGAAGGACGTACAGCAAGTTTTATTTCTAAACAGTTTGTTAGAGATGGTTTAAACACTTTTGCTTTTGTTTTAAGAACTTTTATCTTAATGGTACGTTTAAATGTTTATGATTTAGTAGATGATTTCTTAGACTCATATTATATATTTTTAGGTGATTTTGATGATGATGAGTATTTTATTGATTTATTTTTTTCAATGTTTACAGTAATGTTTTTTGATACTGATAATAATGATGATAGATCGTTTTTATTAGAAGATGAAATGGACTTGGCTGGTGATTTATTTGCTATATATTTTGTTGTATGAGGTAAATTTGCACTATTCTTATTTTTTATTATTGAAGAAATCGCAAGAGTAATATTAGCATTGTATATTACTTATTTAATTATTTTCGAAGTACATTCAGTAAATAGATCTTATGTTGAAGATACTTATTTTGCTACTAAAAGATCAAAATTTAATTATACTAGAAATATAAGCAATATTTAATTTTTAAGGTTTTAAGTGTCTTTATATAATTTATGCTATTATTATGTTAATAATTATAGTAGAATTAAAAACCCGAGGTTGTTTAGATTATATATTTTATATGAATATGAAAATTTAAAGTTGAAAAAAGAGAAATTAAAACTTGGTTCTATTGTATTTAGATTATCTGAATTTAGATATAATAATATACCTTTGATTTATCGATTTGAGATGGTTTATATAAATCAAGTACCGAAAGGTAAAACTATATTTGAAAAAACGTTAGATTTTTTTAAATGATCATGGAGTTTTACTGATATATGCTCTTTAGTAATCATATTGTCTGTTTTTTACGATTTTTTATCATCAAATTTTATATTATTTAGTAATACAATTTCAAATCCAACTAATAGCGAGTTAATGTTTAATAAAATTATGCTGAAACAATTATGCACTTTAGTTGATTTTGAAAAAATTTTTTTCAGTAATAACTTACTAAAAAATCAAGTAAAACTATCTGATTTAATTATAGAAATATCCGAATCTAGTGATTTTATATTTATGACGTTTTTTTAATTTTTTAAATTTAAAACTGTTTAATTAATTTTGTTTTTAGGTGATTTAAATACTTTAATCTTTTTTTTCTTTTTTATATTAGGAAGTTTACTTATTAATACCAATACAGCATTACATTTATTATTAACTGCTGAGTTATTATGAATTACTTTATATTCAATAGTTCTATTTGTAGGTCTTGCTTATGATAATTTAAATATAATTTCTTTAACTTTCTTTTTTTTAATATTTTCTGCAATAGAATTTGGTATAGGTTTAGTTTTATTATTATTACAACATATTTTGTCACGAACTTTAAATTTAAACGACTCCGATACTAATATTTTTAAATTTGTTAATAGATTTAAACGTCAATTAAATAATAATAGAATTAATTGAAAATTTTAATATTTTCGTTTTTTTTTTGAAAAAGATTTACTTTGTTACGTAATGTGTGACTTTTTTTATTAGAAAATGTTAAAACATTTGCATTCTTATTTAATACCAGAGTAACCTCAAAATTTAGTTCAATGTTCGATGAAAAATTATTTTATATTAGTTCAGTCGATAGTACTAAAAGTTTTTACGGTTTTCACGGTTTTCACAAATCTTACGAATGGTTGATAAATGATTCAGCCAAATTTCATTTTTTTTCTACAAAATCAATTAACTCAACTTTATTAATTTACAAATTAGTTATTTGAAATAAAGCCAGAGTAATTTATTATCTTAACAATTGAGTTTATACAACAAACCATAAAAGAATAGCAGTTAATTATTTTTGATTTGTTATTTTTGCTGGTATTTGTGGTATGGTTTTAGCAACAATAATCCGTTTAGAAATGGCTTATCCTGGAGTAGGTATTTTAGCAGGTGATAGTTTACAATATTTAAGTGTTGTAACTGCTCATGCGGTTATAATGGTTTTCTTCATGATAATGCCTTTAATGTTTGGTGCTTTTGGTAATTTCTTATTACCAACACAATTAGGTGTACACGATGTCGCTTTTCCAAGACTAAATAGTGCTGCTTTTTGATTTTTACCTGCAGGTCTTATAATGCTTTGTCAATTAGTTTGTTTAGATAGAAGATACCAACGTATGAACTGTTTTAACATTCGTGAAATCCAAGCTTTATTAAAAGGTCGTTTTTTTACTGATTTAGTTAATACACATGATCACCATGAATTTTTAAACAAAACAACAATCGGGATTAGATTTAAAACAAACAATTTAGATACAATAAATCCTAATATGTTGTTATTTTATAGATATGGTATTAACTCTAACACACAAAATAGATCACAATCCTTTTTTTCCGACTTAACTAAACAATATAATTATGAGTTTTTCTCTACTAAATCAAATTTATTTTATTTAATTAATAATTTTAATTTAAAATTTGAAGGTCTTTTATTTAAACCCTTTTTTAATATTTACACTTCAATTTTAAGTATTTTTAACCTAAGCTCTTGAAATTATTATGATAATACATCTGGTAACTCATCAGCCCAATTATTTATTTATTTATTCGTTAATAATTTTAAAACATTTTTAAAAAAACAATGAAACAATGTTATTAATGTTTTTAATTTCAACGAACCTTCTTGATTATTTTTAAACTACTACAAAAATTTTTTACCTACTCAAACAGATAATTTAATGTTTGGTTGAATGGATAATAATATAGGTTTTTATAAATTTAGAAAAACTATTAGACCTAAACACGAACACCCTGATATAGTAACTAACGGTAGTTTACCTGAATTTGTATTTACTTTTTTATATTCAATAGCTAGTAGATCTATTTTAATACCAGTAAGAAATTTTATATCAAATTTAAATATTTTTATTAATCGTGGGGTTGAAAAATTATTAAATATATTTAATTATAACTCTAAAAAATTTAATAATGTTAACGTCGAAACACTCTTAAAAGATTTAGAAAATTCAAATAAAGTTGAAAACACTTCAACTATTGTAACATTGTTAAATAATATTTCATTATTATTTGTTAATGTTTTAAAAAACATATATACAACTTTATTTATTGTTTTTAATAATATTATATATTTTAATATTAATATATCTTTATACTTAAATTCTGTATATAATGTATTGACTCGTTTATTATCTTTAAATATTTTCTTAGGTTTTAATAACTTTAATCTATCTTGATTAAATTTTAAATTTTTCATTAACACTAATTTAACTAACGAGTTTTCTACTAATGATAAAGACGAAGTAACTTTTTTATCACAAAACTGAAACTCTTTAGATTTAAATAATAAATCTATGTTTAATAGCTTAGAAAGTTCACTAAACTTTAGATATCAAAAATTTACAAACCCAATTTTTAGATACGATTATAAAGCAGGTAATTATATTACTAAACAAGATAAAGAAGCCTTTCCTTATCTTTTTACTACTATAAGTGAAATTACAGGTGGTATTAGAAAATCATCATGATTTTTTTCAAGCACCTTTTTAGAATTATTTAATTCTAATTTATCTAATTATTTAAACTTTTTTAGTTCTAAAACAAACGAAACACCTGAACATTTTACTTCATACGTAAATAGTACAGATGGTTTTTATAACTTTTTTCATATTTTATCTACACAAACTAAATTCATAAATAATAGATGATTGTCTATAAACTCTATGGATCAAAAATTTTATAGAATGTTTACAACTAGCTCAATGCAACAAAGAATTTATTCAAATTGAAGACAATTAAAGTTTACAAGAGAAGCTTGACGTTGTAAATTGTTAGCAGCTAGACATCAAAAAACAATGTATCGTCGTTATATAAACGAAGATAGTATTTTCTGAGCTATAGAAAGAAACGCTAAAGATGTTTTACCTGGATGAGCTATGATTACACCATTCTCAGCACGTACACGTTTTACAGCCGTAGGTAAAGTAGATATTGGTTTAATGGGTGTATTTTTAGTTTTAAATTCTTCTATTGTAAGTTCAGCAAATTTCTTAGTAACATATCGTTATTTATCGACACTTAACAACCGTAAAATGAGAGACGCTAGATCATTCTTTACTGAAGGTGTTATAGTAGCTTCTTGAATGATGATCGCTGCTAACCCAATGTTAGCTATAGGTATACTTATGTTATTATCTGATCGTCATTGACAAACTTCATTTTTTGATTATTCAGGTGGTGGTGACACTGTATTATTCCAACATATGTTTTGATTCTTCGGTCACCCAGAAGTTTATGTTATTATGATTCCAGCCTTTGGTTTTAATAATACAATTTTATCATTTTATTTAAGAAAACGTGTCTCTGCAAGAGCAAGTCTATTATATTCAATGTATACAATCGCCTTTTTAGGTTTTTTTGTTTGAGGTCATCATATGTATATGGTTGGTCTTGCTCATACAACTAGAATGCTTTTCAGTACATTAACTGTTATGATTTCAGTACCAGCTGCTACTAAACTTATGCATTGATGTGTTACTTTAGTAAACAGTGCATTTAATGTTGAATTGCCTTTTGTATTTTCATTACTTTTCATATTTTTTTTTGTTTCAGGAGGTATTAGTGGTATGGCTGTTGCTAACACAGGTATGGATATCTTATTCCATGATACTTTTTACGTTATAGGTCATTTCCATGTAATGTTTGCAGGTTCTGCAATGTTCGCTTCTTTTGGTGCCTTTTATTTTTATTTCCCTTCTATTTTTGGTGTCAAATATAGTCGTATATGAGGTTATTTACATTGTATCTATTTCTTATTAGGTCAATTAATGACTGTAGTCCCCATGTTCTGATTAGGTTATTCTGGTATGCCAAGACGTGTATTGGATTATCCTGCATCATTAGGTGGTTGACATGCTATAGTTTCTGCTGGACATTTATTAAGTGTTGCTGGTTTAATGGCATTTTTTATAATGATATTTGATAGTTTAAGACAAGCTAGAGCTGCTACTAGAAATAGTTTCGGTATTTCACGTTTTAATACTAGATTAAACTTTTATTTATACGAAATCGCTAGAAATAGATTTATACAAAGAAAAGGGTTATATTTATCTCGTTTTAATAGACCCAATACTCTAGTACTAAATAAATTAAGTTATACTAATAATGAGTTTTTAGAAACTACTTTATATACATATACTTTAACACAAAAATAATTCAATTGTGTATATCTAGTGTTTAACGAAATGTTTATTCTTCAAATATTATCTTTTACAACCCTTTTATTTTTTGTTAGTACATATAATATATTAACACTTTGGTATTTAGCTGGTATATATTTAATGGTTTTAGGTATTTGATTATTATTAGACGATGGTGATATTTTTATAGGGTTTTTATGGGTTATAGATTTAGGTGTAGGTTTAGTTTTTTTTATTTTTATTTTACATTATTCAACCTTTCTACATCAAAAATCTAATTTAGATAAATCTAGTAGAGAGGTGTCATTTATCTTGTTTTCTTTATTTTTTGTTTTATCGTTTTTTTATTTCTTTATAAACCCGATAGATGTTGATTATACTAAAGGTTTTTCTAAAACGTGGTTTTTTTTCATCAGTTGGTATGATTATTATGATTTTTTTTTTTCGAATATTACGACAGATTTAAACTTATTAAGAGAAATTTATTTTTACAACAATAGTTTTGAATTCTTTCTAATTAATTTTATGTTATTTTATGGTATTGTATCTTCTATTTTATTATGCTTTTTAATTAAAAGAGTTTTTAGTTTTTTAAACTTTAACCAACTAAAAAACTATAACGTACTAAACCAAATAAACTCTGTATATTTTATACGTAACCAAAATTTCTTAAAACAACAAGCAACATCTACAGGTTCTAGGGTTTGAATTAAAAAAAAATACACAAATATTTAATGATTTTAAAAAATACATGACTTAATATTTCAGATAACACTAACGTCAATTGATTACAAGTTTTTCATTTATACAAGGGTTTTAATAGACGTAAAACAGGTTTAGGTTTTTTTATAAAAGGTTCGGCCAGAATTGTCGAACCACCTCGTATTGAATATAAAGGTTTTAAATTTAAATTTAATAAAAAAGGTGATATATGTCGTTCTATAATAGTTAGAGTAAAATATCCAACTAAAAGGTTAGACGGTTCTGTACTATATTTTAAAAATAACAACGCGGTTTTAATTAAAAAAAAACAAGACTTAAAATCTAAATATTTATTTGGTCCTATACCTTATAATCTTAGAAGAAAAAAATTTAAAACTATTTATAAAACGATTATTTAATTTTTAAAACTACGGTGAATGTAGCTTAATTGGTAGAGCACTGGATTGTGGCTCCAGAGGTTGTGAGTTCGATTCTCTCTTTTCACCCATTTATTAAATTTTTTTGTATGTATAGCTTATAGTAAAGCACCTTTTTAATAACAAAAAAAGGTTATTATAGAATCAAAACTATATACATACGGATGTTGTGAATCAATATTATTGCTATTGAAAATTACTACAATCTTATCTCATCTTATAACTCTTCTTTAATTTTAGAAAACAATTTAAATACATTATTTAATAATTATAACAAAACTATTAAAAATTTTACTTTTTGAAGTTTATTAGGTTTGGATAGTGACTCTATTTTATTACATAATAATACTTTAAATAACTTTAATTTTAAATTATACGATACTTTTCAAAACAATAATTATTTATTTTCAAATAAAACAAACACCTTAATTAATGATTCACTTATAAATGATGAAAAATCTTTTTATCCAGAGTTAAATCTAAATCGTCCAACTAAACATTGAGGTGAAAAGCAAATGGAAAATTATGCTGAATATTCTCTTTATATGTTTGAACGTGAATTAGATCGTCGTCATAAACTAAGACCTGATTTAACTAAAAAACAAATGTATGATTTGTGAACAGGTTTTGGTATGGATTCATGTGAATATAATTTATCACAACCTATATTACCCACAGATCATAGTAACTTATATGATTATAACGGACAAACTATAGATGTTTCTAAATTAAACAAAAGAGAATTAATGACATTAATGTGAGAAACTGACGATATGGGTAAAATGGAAAAATTAGAATCTTTAGCCCATGTTAAAAGTATCTATCATTATTCTGTACCACAAGTAAAACTTTATTACCCTGAACCTTTCATAGCTTCACCATCTTTTATTCATAATGATATTGGTTTTATTCATATATTACAATATCAATTTTGATTATGATTCGTTTTTATATTTATGATTGTCTTTTTCTTTATATCTTTTTTATGTGTAGCAAGATGATGTAGTATGCGTAATCAACCAAGACGTGAAACTAGAGGTGTAAGTAGATCTAAATGCGGTGATTTAATTACTGCTACTGTACCAGTTACTTGAGCAGTATCTATTATCGTTAGTGAATCTACAGACGCTATGGATATAAACGATGGTTTCGGTGCCAGCGAAATTTTAATAGGTATTAGAGCTTACCAATGAGGTTGAGAATATTATTACCCTAAAAGTATTGATTTACAATATAATGTAAGACCTAATTATTCAACGTTTATAGGTAATTCTTTAAAATATAACAGTTCTTCAGAAAAAACATTAAATACAAGTCAATTATGAAAATTTTATCAAAATAAAAAAGAAGATTTAGTTGTTACTCCAGCACATCTTTTAACTGTACCAGTAGATAATAATAAAGTTTTCAACTTTATGAATTTTAAAAATATTGGTGCAAGTACAGCACAAGAATCTGCTGCCTTTAAAAAAGTTAGAATGCAATCAAAAGTATATAACACTAACCTTGTACATACACCAACAACTTTTACTAACAAATATATAAAATTAAACTCATTATATTCTAACGAGAATTCTTTACACGATTCTTTAAATTACGGTTTAAAAAGACAACATAATTTAACATCAACGGCAAATACTACTAACACTTATTCTACTTTTTTAGATAAGAATAGTATGGATAAATTTCTAGCCTCTAACCTACAATACAATGTTAATAAAGATTCGACTGATGTATTTTCTAAAAATTTAAATATTTATTCCAAAAAACAAAATAACAGTTTAAATATTAATAATTTAAATACAGTTAATTTATTATTAAACTCTAATAATATGTTTAATTCAAAAAATTTCGTAAATTTATTAATACATCCTAATATTATTTTAGAATTAAATGATGATAGCGATAAATCAAATGTTAAAATACCTGTAAGAAAATTATTAAATAAAGCTGTTTTTAAAAACGATTTAATTAATAATAACAATCTTATTAACTCTGTAAACAATAATTTTACTACATCAACAATTTCTAACATTTTTAATAATAATTTAAATAACTATTCCATTACAACAAAATTATTTAAACCTTTATCAGATGCACAAAGTATTTTACCATCAGATCAAAGTGTAAGAAAATATTCAAAACTACAACCTAATAATTCTAATTTAAATTTATCTTTAGGTTTAAATAGTTTAGATTCTAATTTAAAAACTTTAAATAATAATGTAGTCGATCCTTTATTAAAAACATATGTAAACGTAAAATCTAATTGGGCTGATTATGCGATTTCACAAAAATTAGCTAGTAATAGTTTTTTTTTAGAAGCTCCTTATTCACCAATTTTATCTAATAATTCAAACCTTATACCTTTAGATTTTGATACAACTACAAATAAAACAATAACAAACAAATCTGTTAATAACAAAATTTTTATAAATGTTGCTAAAAAAAATACTGAATCAGTATCTTTATTAATGGGTCGTCGTGAAAATGCTTTAAAAGCATTGTCATCAGCTTATTGACAAATGTTTTGAAGTAATTCCAACAGTGATTTAAGAATTACTAGTGCATTAAACTCTTCTGTAAACAGTGATTTATCTTATATACCTTTATTTACTAATTATTATGATTATGATTTTCGTAATGCTCAAGCTTTAGAATTATTAGAAAATTGTTTTTGGGATACATCTTATTCAAATTTTAGTTATAATGACTATTTAAATATCAGTGATAATTTCAATAAAACTCAAAATGATATACCAAGACTTTCAAGAAGAGATTCGTATTATTATTCTTATAATATTGGTAAAAAAATTAATAATTCAACTTTAAAATCATCTTTGTCTAAAGATTTATCACTTACTGGTAATTTTTATTCAAATAATGTACAATTCGACGATTATATATCTCCTTTAAATTTATTAAACACAAAAGATTTTTTCTTATTCCCTTTAGTAGGTTCTTTTACTTCTATAGACGATACATATTCAAATTATAAAAATATGTTAACACTTTATAATAAAAATTCTTCGTTTTTTTTAAATTTAAATTTAAATTTTTCATTCCCTCAATCATACATAGAAGTTTTGAATAATTTTAGAGCTGATTTCGAAGACTTTAGTTGATATAACGATTTAAACTCATTCGATGTCAGTAAAAAACCATCAGTTAATTTAAACAATACAGATTTAAACGGTTTAGATATTAATTTAAATTCTAATTTATCTGAAAACAATTTTTCCAGATTTTCAAATCCAATAACTTTAAGAAGTACAGCTAAAAACTCAATAGTTACTTATAATGCTTTACAAAAAGTCTTTAAAGCACGTTTTGAAGATGGAAGATCTAATACAAAAATTGTAAATTTTGGTAACCTTGGCGTTTCACAACCTTTTATTACAGGTGGTCGTATTTCTTACGAAAAAATTTTAGGTAAAAATAAAGATAGTTATTATAATACTACTTTTTATAAAAATAACACTTTCAAAGTATTTAACGATTTATCATCTAATACAAACGCTTTAAATTATTATTTCTTTGATTTCCCCTTTTTAATGTCTGCAAAAAGCGATCCTTCCCGTTTCGTCTGATTCGATTGATTTAGTAAATGATCTGTATATGAAGTACAACCATCTTCTGTATCACGTTATTCTACTATAGGTGTACCTTATACTAAAAAAAACTTCGATTTTAATATTGAAAACAATGAAACTTTAAGCGATTCTGAAACTTATCTTACTAGAATTGCTAAATCAAGAAAAAACTATTTACCTAATTGATCATACACACCTTATCTTTACTCAAGATCTAATGTTTGAGCTAGTAATGATAAATTAAATTTATTCAATAATAATGATTCAGTAAATATATCAAACACTTCTTTATTATTAAATAACTCAAGTTGATATTGAAAATCTTTATATTTTACTAATAACACAACAACACAATTCACACCTTCTCATTCAGGAGATGATATATACGCTAAATCTGTATGAAGACCTTATTCTTCAGTATCAGCTTATTATTATCATACCAGTAATTTAATAGATATTTTAACTAAAAGAGAATATCTATATAGACAATATTTAGAATCTAATAATAAAATAATAAATTTACCTACTATATTTACTTCAAATCCAAACAACCCTTTACTTGATGAATTAAAAGCTTCGTTTTTGTTTATAGATCCTATAACCTATAACTCAGAATATTCAAGAGAATTGTATTATAATTCTTTATCTTTTTTTAAATTCATGTTACTTAAAGATTTCTTACTTTCTTTAAACAATCTTAATAATAATGTTTTTATCAATACTGATATTATAAATAATTATTTATTTTATTATTTTTTCAGTTCTAACAAATCTAATAAATTAGGAAATAATAACGATTTATACAAAAATCAATATAGACCTTTAAGAAAAGGTTTAAGTACTATGTTAAGATTACATGCAACCGGAGCTGTAGCAATGCCTACTGAGATTCGTTTACAAATACTTGCATCATCTAGAGATGTTATTCATTCATGATCTGTTCCATCTGCTGGTGTTAAAATAGATTGTGTACCTGGTTATACTTCTCACCGTATTATGATTTTTTTTAACTCAGGTATTTATTGAGGTCAATGTCAAGAAATATGTGGTAGATATCATCATTGAATGCCAATAGTAGTTTATTTTATGAAAAGAGATTTATTCTTTTTATGATGTACTCATTTTATGTATAACTCAGGTGTTAATGATACATGAGATATAAACGATCGTCAATTTACCGATTATATTAAGTTTGCTTCATATGATCAGCATACATGACTTACTGAATTAGAAAAGTTTATGTAATAACAATATTACTTTTTATGAAATTATATAATTTTTATTTCCAAAAAAACATAAACTATTATTTTATAATTGTTTATACACAAATAAACTTTCGAATTTTTAAAAGTTTCAATGTTTTATTAAAAAATTTTCTAAAAAATTATAAGTATTTAACGTGGTTTGATTCTAGTTATAAATCACATGTTAAAATAAATACAAGACCTTTTAATTTATTAAGTAATTTTAATATTTTATCTTTTAAAATAATATATGAACTTAAATTTAATTATAAATATACTAAATATTTAGAAACTTCTTTATTAAATTTTAACTTAAATAGATCGGTTTTTAACGAATTAAAAAAAAAAAATACACAAAAAAATTTATATGGTAAGCATTTTTTTGAATACAACACATTATTTATGTTTTTTAATATTATAGATTATTTATATATTAATAAATTTTTTAAGAAAATTTATTATTTAATCTTATTTAAAAATTATAATTTACCAATTTTTTTAAATTTTAAATACTATGAAAAAACTAATTTACATAAAAACAAGTTAAACTTTAAACCACTTTTCAATTTAAATTTTAAATTTTTGTAATTTTAATGAAATACCCAAACCATATATTATTAGATGTTAATAGAACAGGTACGCAACAATTAAGTAATAATTGAATCGTATCTTATAAATCACTTTTTTTAAATGAAACTTTGAAAAAATCAACTAAAATTGTTTTAAATACAGAAAAAATTATAATAATTTCAAAAAAAAAAAAAAATATAAAAAAAAATAGTAGCTTATTATGATCTATTTTCGATATTAACTTTTTAAAAAAAGAAAAAATATACACAAAATTAAAATATTCTAGATCACCAGCTTATGATATAGTCTCAGGTGGTGTAGCAGCTTTATTTTCTGGTTTTCTAGGTTTTTTGATTTCCGAAAAATTCGGTATAGAATTAGTCGATTCTGGTGATTTTTATACTTTTTTTATGTATTGTGTTTTTTTATCATTTTCTTTAAGACCTTTTTTAAGAATATTAAGTAAAGATAATACAGTTTACCACTTCTTTAGTTATAAATTTTTATTAAATTATTTAACAATTTTATTAAATTTTATTATTAAATTTTTTTTAAAAAATTTTACTAAAACTAAAAACGTAATGTTTGTATTTAAGTTTATTAATAATAACAATTATTTAACTACCATATTTAATTTTTTTTCAAAATTAGTTTACTTTTTAAAAAATTATCCTAAAATTTAATAAAAGCTATTAATAAAATTATTAATAACGCATTAGTATTTTGCAGTAGTTTCCGATTAAGTCGTAGAATGAACTTATACGATTGAATGTAGTAAAATCAATTTCTAAGGCTAAATTGTTTAACATCGATAGTGAAGAGTAGTGTGAACGAAAGGTGAAAAGTTATCATAATAGAAATGTTAAAAGAACCTGAAACTTAATGTTTAACCAGTTAAAGCTTAAGCAATAGCGTACCTTTTGCATAATGGGCTAGTGAGTTAATAGAAATAGCAAGCTTAATTTTTAAATAGGCGTAACGAAAGTATTTAAAGTTATTTTTATTAAACCCGAAACTAACCGATCTAATTATGAACAAGTTGAAGGTTTTAAACCGGAGGACTGAACCCATGAATGTTGCAAAATTCTGGGATGATTTGTAATTAGGGGTGAAAGGCCAATCAAGGTTAGTGATAGCTGGTTCTCTGCGAAAATTATTTGAGTAATGTGAAAATGAATTTTAATTTAAGGTAAAGTAATCTTCGAATAAAGCAATCGAATATTAGGCAATATTTTGAGAAACTTTAAATATAAATTAAAAAAATATTTTTAGTCAGACGTAATCGCGCAAAGGTGATATGTCGAGAGGGAAACAGCCCTTACTACACGCTAAGGTGTTAAATATTTATTAAGCTGGAAGAAGTTTAATTAATTTATTACTTAGGAGATAGGCTTGGAAGCAGCCATTCATTAAAAAAAGCGTAATAGCTTACTAAGTAAATATATTATTATGATTAAAAATAAATTATTAATTAAACTTCGATAATGTATAGACAATAAAATAAATAACCGAAGCGCTAGAAGCTTTTTAAAGCTTGGTAGCAGAGTGTTTTGTACTTCGTTGAAGATAAGTTGTTAAACTTGTTGGAGAAATCAAAATTAATTATACTAGCATTAGTAACGTTAAATAACGTAAAATTCGTTATCGTTGTAAATCCTAAAGTTTTACCACAAGGGATATCCGTGGTACTAATAATATCCCCTTAAAAAAAGATGAAAGTCGTATGTTTAATGGGAAACACTATCTTTACTTTTGATTATGGAAGTAACTAAAATAAATTTTTGTGGCGGTGAAAGAAGTAACAAAACAAGAAATAAGTTAGTGCTAATATGTTTTTATACTATTTGTAAAATATATAAAATCCAACACCGGTGGATGGGTAGAGTATACTAAAACGATGGAAGAATGTAATTGAAGGAACTTGGCAAATTGACTCTGTAACTTCGGGAGAAGGAGGGTTTTTAATGTAGGATTGTTAAAATTAATTTTTTTCAAGAATCTTTAAAAATATCATGAAAATAGGGATAGCGACTGTTTACTAAAAACACAGGACTCTGCTAAATTTTATAATGATGTATAGAGTCTGACGCCTGCCCAGTGCTGTAAGATAAAAAACTATAAGTATAGCTTATGGTTTAAGTCCCAGTAAACGGCGGCTGTAACCCTGACGGTCCGAAGGTAGCGAAATTCATTGGCGGGTAAGTTCCGTCCTGCATGAATGGCGTAACGACTTTCCCACTGTCTCCAGTTATAATCCAGTGAAATTGAATACTAGGTGAAAATACCTCGTTAGAGCAACGGGACGGAAAGACCCTATGCACCTTTACTAGAACCTTATATTATTAAAAATTTTAATACTAAACGGAAGGGTAACCCCGTTCTACCGTATATATTAAACTTTTTTTTTAAATAATATTTAAACGATGTTTATTATATTGTAAGGATGCTAGTTTCACTGGGGCGGTGGCCTCCTAAAAAGTAACGGGGGTGTACAAAGGTTTAATAAAGCATATTTTTATGCGTGCATTATAATGAATTAAATTAAACTTGATTTTTAAACATACCTGTTTAAAAAGGGTAAAGCAATTTGCCTGTCATAGTGACCCAATAATATTATTTTATTGATAAAGTTATTGATTAACGGATAAAAGGTACGCTAGGGATAACAGGCTAATGATTTCCAAGAGTTCCCATCGACGAAATCGATTGGCACCTCGATGTCGGCTCATCATATCCTGGTTGAGAATAATCTTCCAAGGGTCGGCCTGTTCTGCCGTTAAAATGGTACGTGAGCTGGGTTTAGAACGTCGTGAGACAGTTTGGTCCCTATCTGTTGTTAA
>Ga0194130_10004167_pt1 | contig 18634 bp, 10 predicted proteins | sample TA2KigsurfametaG_FD_160084 | JGI IMG/M metagenome (GOLD analysis project Ga0194130, IMG submission 160084) | Freshwater microbial communities from Lake Tanganyika, Tanzania - TA2015050 Kigoma 12 surface | ecosystem: Environmental > Aquatic > Freshwater > Lake | place: Tanzania: Lake Tanganyika... | reverse complement strand
TTCTTCTTGCTCTGCTCTACGCTTTTCTGCTTCTTCTTGCTCTGCTCTACGCTTTTCTGCTTCTTCTTGCTCTGCTCTACGCTTTTCTGCTTCTTCTTGTTCTGCTCTACGCTTTTCTGCTGCTTCTTGATCTGCTCTACGCTTTTCTGCTGCTTCTTGATCTGCTCTACGCTTTTCTGCTGCTTCTTGATCTGCTCTACGCTTTTCTGCTGCTGCTTGGTCTGCCCTACGTTTTTCTGCTGCTGCTTTTCTAAATCCTTTTACAGAACTAACCGCAGATTTCAGGTAATAAGAACCCGATGCCAACGCATACAATCCCATCGCTATTTTCCATGCTGCATATTCTGCAGCCACACCAGCACTCAGCGGATCTCTGGTTGGTTGACGTTGCAAGCTCATTTTTGCTTGCTGATAATGATCTTTCCAGGCTTCTTTGGTTAATAATGCATTTCCCACTTCGCGCAATTTATCTACCACCGTTCGTTCTACCACCGTTCCTGAGTCAACATCACGAATTTCGGTTCCACGATATGCATTCGCACCAACCTGCGCAGCTTGAATAGCCATAAAAATAAGAAAATGCGACAGTGCATGCTTGCCGACAGTTTTTTTATCTACACCGCTAAAAATCGCCGTAACCTCTGCCCGAGATAAGCCTGCAATCGGCGCTTGCGTCAATACCAAACTTGCAACCACTGCAAGTAAAAAGTTATTTTTTATATTCATTTTTTATTCTTATGTATTTTTTATACTCATATAAAAGGATTGTATCAGGATTACAAGGCATCTTCTAAAAAAGATTAAAATCCTCTATTTATTGGAAAAAACTGATTTTTTAAGGGAAAAAAGCCGCCAAAGGGTTTCTGGCTGAAAACCTTTGACGGCTTTTACAACAAAAATTGCTAAAACTAAAGATATGTACTCGCGTCATTAAACAAACGCGTTTATGGAAAATATTAAAACACCATCGAAAGGCCACCAGAAACCGAAATATTTGAAAGCGCAGCATTGCCTCTTACAAATTCATAAGCAGCTCCACAATGAACAACTCCCATCCCTTGAGCAACATACACCGATGCTTCAAGACCTATGGTATGAGTTGCAACTGCTGGAACGCGGCAATTTTCTAAATCGGGAGCTATCTGGTAAGTTCCTGCGGCCTGCACGCGATCGTATAAAAGTGCCGTAGCAGGTTGATCGTATAAAATCAAATCTTCATCACCGCGCAACCACGAGCGATAACTAACAGAAAGAGCGCCTCTGGATCCTTCAAAAAACGCTCCCAGCTGAAATATGCCCTCTTGTCCTGGTCGAACCACTACCGTTTGCGGGCCAACCAAATTAATAGCCGGATCATAGACATCTTCGGTTGTTTTTTTTGCAAGTACATAGTGTCCCCAATTTTCGGAAGCAAATCCAACGGGGGATTTGAACTTTACGCCCGTCAATCGTTTTTCTTTGCTCTCAAAAAACAATAACGCTTTTACCAGCGAGAAAAAACCCATGGTAAAATAATTATTTTGCGCAAATGGCGCAAGACCTCGAAAACCAAGCCCAAGACCAATATGACCAACATTTCCAAGAACTGGCGAAAATAACTCATCATGATATTTGTAAGACGCACCAGGAAAAATAAGTTCCCCAAAGCCGCCAACAACACCGCCTTTTTCTAAAGCACAGTCAGATCCAGCCGTTAAAACAACCCCCAAAACTTCATAGCCATTTGATGGAATAACGTCTTTGATGGTGGCATACAACAATTTATTCTGATTTGATGTTTTTATCCCACCCTGCAAATACGAAATCGCATGAATACCGGTTACCGGGTCGACAACCGCATCATCGATTTTCAGTTGCCATGAATGCTCGGTATGAGCACCGGTAATTGCAAGATCACAATAAAAAGCTCCCAACCACTTTCGCAGAGAAACGCTCAATCCTCTGATAATTTCACGCGGGCGCAACTTAAAAATCCCCCGAACAAGCGGAGCTGAGTACCCAGAGGCTTCATCGTAGTAAATAATTTTTTGGTTAAACAAATCATATTCAGATGCATGCGCTCCAATCGAAACCTCATTAGAACCATTTTTTATTCCAAAAAATTCTCCGAGCTTTTCTTCATCCCGCGAGCAACGATAAATGGCAGAAACATTACATTTAATATCCTGAAAAAACCAACTACTTGCGACGTTTTTTTCGGGAGCTGAATCAAAAAAACCACAGCCAAAGGAATTATTCAATGGCTGTGATTTAAAAAAAGTCTTACTTATAAAATCTCGCGCCTCAAGATTCAAAGCACCAAATAAAAATAAAATACTCACAAAAAGATGTACCACAAAACATTCTTTCTCAAAAAATCGCCTGATGGTTTAATGGTACAAAATGCAGTAAAGATTAAACAATGCTTGCGCTACCAAGGAGCATTCATACTCATCGAAACTTCCCATTCAGATTCTTTGAATTTTTTGTCTCGATCGAGTTTGTATCCCCAGTCAATTTTAATATTCTGAGGCCTTGTCATGCTAAAGCCAAATCCAACAGCATGGCGCACGTTAAAGTCATTACGCTTAACATACTGAAGAGAACCTTCAGGAACATCTGTGACAGGACTACCCCACCCACAGCCAGCATCATAAAATAATCGACCACGCATACCGTAGGATTCAACCATCGGAAATTGCAATTCAGCGTTGAACAACACCGATCTTGTTCCGCCAAGTGGTGTGTTATTTTTTTCACGCTTCTCGCCAGGTTCTACAAAAACGGGTCCTGCTCCACCAGAAACAAATCCACGAACCGTATCTTGTCCACCCATATGATATAGTTCGCGATATGGAACAGAATAGCCAGAAAAGGCATGTGCTGTTCCAGCTCGAGCTCTAATTGCAAGAATCAAACGCTCACCTTCGATAATTTGTGTATACCACGTTAAAAGAATTTCACTCTTCATAAATCCAGCAGTTCCAGAAAGTAATGGTGCTGCAACTTTATTCGTCAACTGAAACTTATACCCCTGCGACGGATAGATCGGATGATTGCGCGTGTCTTTGGTAATAATCGACCCAATTGCAAAAAAACTTCCAGAAGCCAAGACTCGATCAAGCAAGAACAATCCATGTGAAGACAATTTTTCGACCATTTCTTTTTTTACATCGTTATAATTTACAAATTTATTACCTTCGATCCCCATAGAAAGACCACACCGTAAATCACGATCAATATCTGGCAACCTGAACGCAAAAACCGAAGTAAGAGCAGCAACTTGTTCAACCGGACGAGTAACTGTCTGATACCATTGTGAATGTTCATCTCTGCGATAGCCAAAATCAAACGAAGATTCAATATTCGATTCAAACATGTATGGATTGGAAAAATTAAAATTAAGTTGCCACAAGTCTGAGCCTTCGCCACGCAAGTCGGCACCAATTCCCCAGCCTCGTCCAAGCAAATTACGCTTTGTTACATTAAGCCCAATATTCATATTACTACTTTGACGGCCTTCTTTTGCTCCGTATCCTGCTGTCATGGATGCATTACCTGTTTTTGCTTCAGTAACCTCGATCTCAAGATCAACTAAATTATCATTCAACTTATGAGTTATAAATTTAACGCCATTACGTTCAAAAAAACCTAAACCTTCAATTCTTCTCTGAGATATACGCTTATCACGGGAAGTTAACAACGCACCTTCTTCCAACGAAAGCTCGCGACGAATAACACTATCATGAGTAACTTTATTTCCCGTGATATCAATTGCCCTGACATAAACTTTCTGACCTTTTTCAACATCAAAGGTAAAATCGATTGTTTTTGTTTCCTCATTAAATTTTAATTGAGGAAAAATTTCTGCATTTGCATAGCCATATTTTCCATAGACATCCTGCAAGCGCTGGATTGTAGCTGTCGCATCTGCTCGACAATAAATCCCACCCTCTTTGACCATTATAGCATCCAAGAAATCTGATTTTAAAACTTCAGAGTCATAAGGAAGTGTTACATACCGAATAGAATATTGATCGCCTTCATCGATGTGGAAAGTTAACCTTAAACACCCGGTAGGACCTTCTGGATATTCAACAACAACATCTTTTACTTGCGCATTTGCAAAGCCAAGATCTTGATATGCAAATTCTATAAGTTGGCGATCATATTCTACCATGTCTGGATTATATTTTCCTGAACCATCAGCAAACCCTAAAAGCCACAACTCCTTAGTCAATAAAGTCGATCTCAAACGCCATTCTGGAATTTTGGTTACTCCAACAAAACAAATTTCTCGAATCTGCGATGGTTTTCCCTCTTCAATCGTAATCAAAAGATCAAGCCCATCAGAATCTTCAGATTTTTTAAGTTCACCCTTTACTGAAGTGTTGTGATAATTTTCTTCACGATACAATTTTTGTATTTGCGAGCAAAAAAATTTTACATCGTCATCATCAATTGCAACGCGTTTTTTTAATTTTAGTTTTTCACCGATTTTTTTTGTGGAAATTTTTTCATTTCCAACAATTTCAAAAGAAACAAAAGGTTTTTTCTCAGAAAGAGAAAGGTACAAAACAACGCCATCGTTATCATCTTCCTCTTTTTCTATTTTTATCTGAGAAAAATATCCCATCGAATTTAATTTACTAATAGCTGCAGACGACAACGAAGGATCAAATACATCACCCCTTTTATACAAAAACCGCTGCTCTATAGCATCGTTTTGAACCAAGGAGTTACCGTGAATAACAATATCCGTAATAATTTTTGTCTCAAACACCGATGTTGAACTCACCGAAGAAACCAGAAGAAGAACCATAAAAAATGGTATCACGCGAGCAAAATAAGACTTAATCATGTGCATAACTTACTACCGCTTTATCATAATTAAACGTTATACCTGCAAGAACAACTCGTCCCTGAAAGCATAAAATATTGGCTAAAGAATATCTAAGACGACAAAAAAAACCAGTCTTGATTGTTATTAGCTCAAAAACACGTCGTAAGGCTGCTGTACAGCACGCAAATGAGAAAAAATTAATGACTCTTCGCGAGACAAAAATTCAGCATCGGCTTCCCATGCAGTAGCTTGTGCTCGCATAACATCAAAGAAATTCCATTCAATTTTTTTTGAACCAACTACAACTCCACTTGCATGCTCAGAAAAGTCAAAGGTCAAATCATCACTTCGATGCGCGATGTTCAAATCGATATCATTTAACGAAGTTGAGTTAAGCAATGCACTAATCACGGGTGCGCACACAGAAATAGGAAGTGGTTTTAAAATAGATTTTTCTTCATCCTTGCGAGAAACAAGAAACCAAAGCTCCTTGTGTGTCGGATCGATGCGTTCTATGTTTTTATGAAAGTCTCCAACCAATAACGACCACCATGTTTTATCTTTATTTAAATCTGTTTTTAATTCGAAAGAGCCTTCTGCTGAAACCTCACGATCAAACATGATTCGAACCTGCTTTAAAGAAGCTGGCAGATTTAAACCTGCATTCTGCAATTCTTTTTGCAAGCAATTAAAACGCTGATCACTATAATACCGAGACGTGCTCACCCAATCACTCGATTGAACCTTGTCGGCGATTGAATAACAATGTAAAACAGATTTTAAAAACGATGATTGCACGGCAAAATCAGTCTCTGGTTGAATTGGAGACCCCAACATAATAAGCTCATCAATATTCCAATCGGGATTTACTAACTCATAATCCAAATACTTCTGCCCCTTTTTTCCAATAACAGCATTTTTTGGCACAAGCCCACACAAAATTTCACCCAGTTTTTTCTTAACAAGTAATTCCTGAGTTCGCGCACCATTAAAAATATCTTCATTTCTCACAATCGAAACAAAAGCCGCTGCATTTAACACTAAGTTTCCACCATGGCTATGCGCAAGAATTGTTATCTTCGGGTTAATACCATTTTCCTTAAATCGAGCGATCTGCTCAGAAAGTGCATTTAAAAAGCGAATTGCTTCCTGACGTCGTTTGTGTTGACTCAACAACCCACTCCAGCCAAAAACATAATAATGCCGCTGCTCATCTGCACCCCCAACTTGCTGTGCAAAAAGATCAAAACTTTTGCTAATTGGATAGACCGCAAAAAGCTTTTCTGTTTCCTTGCTATTAAACGTCGGCTCAAAAGACTTCAATCCTCGCTCCATTAATGGCTGAGCACTATAAAAAAAAGTATCCTTTCGCATACTTCGTGCAGTTTTTGCATACACAGAACCCTTGATATTGTCACGCATGACCGATGGCGCATCCAATAACGATAAACTAGAGCCAAAAGTGCCATGAATAAAAACGATCAATCGATGTTCTTTGTTTTTGTCTAAAATCTCAACAATAACCGGTTCTTTTTTTTCTGATGTAAAAGAAAATTTTAACCACATAAACCATGTCGCGATAACAAAAAAGAGAAACACGACAAAACCAATAATTATTTTTCGCACTCTACACCCCTACAATAAATATAATGCACCCATAATCTGATACATTAAGCCCTTTTGTCGCCATCCATACAGCATCCGACGCAACTCTTTAAAAAAATGTCTATCATGTACATCTCTTGCGATAACCTCTAATTCATCATGCCGCTGAAGAGAAAAACAGATGACATCATTGGCGCTTGAAATATTTAAATCTACGTCATGCTCTGATTTAAGCGTATTAAGTATTTTTTTAAATACGGGATACAACGCAACAAGAGGAACAGGCCGCAAAAGACTTCTTCTAAAATTAAGCGGATATATTAAGTGCCAAAAATCCTTATGTCCAGGATCGCTCAAAAAACCACTCCGTAAAACTATTCGCTCTCCATCAGGCGAAAATGCACGGCCATACATAAGTCTAATTTGACGAACCTTGCACGGCATATCGATTTCTTTTTTTTCTAAAATTTCTTCAATTTCTGTGAATCGATGATTACTCAAAGAATTCTTGGTCGAAACAATATCTCTCGTTTGAATATGATCAGCAAATGAATAAAAACTATCAATTTGCTTAAAAAAAGATGTCATGATTCCAGTATCTGTTTCTTCCTGCAAGGGGGTTGCCAACAAAACAAGTTCCTCAACATTCCAATCAGGAACTGCAGGCCGATACATCCACTTCAAATCTTCTTTTTTTAATGGCAATTCAGGCGAAAGCGAAGCAAGCAAATCTTCATTTTTCTGAATTGCATCAGAAACTTTAACGCAATCAAAGAGCTCGTTTGATTCTTTTTTTAGTAAATAGGCGATTATTCCCATATTGAGTGCCACATTTCCTCCGTGAGAATGGCACAAAAGAGTTATTTTTGGCTCTATACCATTTCTTCTAAATTTCAAAATCTCTTGATGCAATTGATTTAGCAAGCGAACAGATGCTCTTCGACGACTTTTTTGGCTCAACAATCCACTCCATCCAAATCCATAGTAATGTCTAATTTCTGAATCATTTTGAGCTAACTTTGCACATTCCTCATAACAATACGCGATGGGTTTTATGGCAAATTTATCCAAAAAACCACTGCTTTTACTTGATGACTCAAAACCAATTAAGCCAAGACCAAGAAGCGGCTGACTTGAATAAAAAAAATTTTTTCGTCTCATCAAGGAAACAATTCGTCTATAAATACTCCCTTCTAATTTATCTCTCCACAAAGAAGGTGCACTTGCCAGTCCAGCAATAACTCCAAATGTTCCATGGACAAAAACAACTATCCGGTGTTCTTTTGATTTATCAAAAAAAACAGGCAAAAAAGGTTTAATATCAGCCTTCTTTATTAATAAAAGTAAAAACACTCCAAGAAATAGAAGGCACGTAGAAATAAGAAAATATTGAACTTTACGCATGCATGTTTTTACACAAAAAAAATTATTTTCCTTTCAAATTACCAGGCATATAAACAGGAAGCAATTACCAGAACAATTGCAAGATAACAAAACTCTTTTTTACACTCTGCAGCTGTCGGTGGTTATTTTTAAAATATAAAAAAGGAATACTAACCCGTGAAACGTTTTACCCTTCTCTTTATTACCCTTCTAGCACTCTTCTTCCCAGATTTATCATCACGAATCATACGATCTGATGATGACAGTTCATCACTCATCAAAACCAATACTAAAACAACTCCCCCTGTAGATGAAATAGCAGAACCTTTTTCAGAGAAAAGCGTATCCAACAAAATGACGCCTGCGAAAAAAACAAAAAAAACAACTCCTGCGCCTGAAAAAAAAATAGTAGAACCAGTAATCACAGAAGCTCTTCCAGAGCCTGCAGGAATGTTTGATGAAAAATTAAAACAAATTCAAGAAGAAACAGATCGCGAAATAGCAGAACTTAAACAAAAAAAAGAACAAAAATTATTAGCTATGCAACGGCAAGAAGAACTAGAAAAAATAACCGAAAAACAAAAAGCTATCGCCGAAGAACTAGAACGACTTAATGCAAAAGAATTACTTGCTTCAGAAGATCAAGAGCTTATTTCACTTGACTGGAAACTTACAGAAACAGCTCGATTTAACAGACTTTCAACGGAGCTTGCAGACACCATTGCCTCAGGGGAAGAAGATGAAGCAGAGTTACAAGATTTCAAAGAATTATTTAATGCTCAACGCGATTGGTTTGAAAAAACAATGGCTCACGCCAAATTAGTTGATGACGAACACTACAAAGCTATTTTAGATCGAAATAGCCGACTTGAACTTCTGCTCAAAGCTCAACGTATTTCGATTCCATTGCTAAGCAAAGAAATCAACATCAAAAAAGCTTCCAAATCAGAATTTGATAGAGCCTCAACTGTACTGCTTTACGAGCTCAACTCAAGGCTTACCGATCCAGATGAGTGGAATGGAGAACTCCCTTCAGACACAAGCGAATATATAGAAATAGTAAAAGCCGCAATCGCTGAATCAAAAGATCCGGCATACCTTAAAGCAACTCCGGGAAATTCAATGGTTAATAAACTTCAAAAAAAACTTGATGACGCTAAAAAAACAATTGAAGAGCGAAACAGACGTGTTCTTGAGCTTGAAATGTCTATCGGAACAAATAAAGACAAAATGAATCTCTTGAAAAATGATATTTCAACAGCAGTCTCTGAAAAGAAATCCTCCGAAGAAAAACTAAAAAAATTAGAACAAACAACGTCTCAAGACATTTCATCACTCAAAGCTGAAAGAACAAAAGTAGAAGCACAACTCACACAAGCTCAAACAGAAGCAAAAGATATCAAAACACGACTCGATAACATGACAACCGATTCTGCAAAAACCAGCCAAGAGAAAAAAGACTTACAAACGCAGCTGAGCGAGCTCACCAAAAAAATAGATGACCTTCAAGAAAAGAAGCGTACCATCGAAAAAAATCTAGACGAAGAACAACATAAACGTCGCGAACTTGAGCTACAAATGGAGCAAATAAAATTCAAGCAAGAACAAGCAGAAAGCGAAAAGAAGAAACTCTCAGACGAAAACAATAAGTTGGACAATCAGCGACGAGAACTGTCAACACAGCTTGATTCAAAAAACAAGCAAGTTGCAGATCTCACCGTTCAACTCGAACAACTCAGACGAGAACTTAGCCAGCAAAATGTTAAATCACAAAAAATCGCAGTCAAAGCTCTGGCTAATGTTCGCGAAGATCTTGAAAAACAAATTCATGACCTTAAAATAATGCTGCTAAAACAAGGAAATCAAAACGAAGGCGACATCTCAAAAGAAGAAGCAATCTTTAAGGCAAAAATAGAAGCCGAAAAAGAATTACGTGAAGAGCTGGAGCTTTTCGCTACCGAATCAATTCAAAATTCACAAATAAGCAATCCACCATCAACACCGCAAGCGCCGGTAATCTCTCCAACACCAACTCCAACGCCATTACCACTCTCAACATCTACCCCAAAAACATCTGATGCCCCAGACAGCGTTGATATCGAAGAAACCAAAAAAGCTCTTGCTGATATTGCAAAAAAATCAGCTGAATACTTAAAAAATAATACACTGGCCTAAATTATAGAGGGACACCTGCTAACAGATGTCCCTCTATAAAATAACGTTAAATGATCTGATTAATCTTCTCTTTGTCTTGGACGCTTTCTTGTTGTAGGGTTTTCTTTATCCCGAGAAGCCCTATCCACTCTACCACCAACAGGTTCTAAAAAGGATACCGTAGCCGGAGCACCTGCTCGCGGCATACAAAAAGCAAACCCATTACCAGGCCTTAAAGACCTGTCACCTAAATCACCTGAAACACTCGTATCATCTGAATCAACAGAAGCTTCAGAAGCTTCTGAATCATCAGAATCTCTTAGAGCCTCACCCAATCCAGGACGAGAATCTTCCACTTCACAAAGAGGATAAAAGCCCCATCCACCACCAAACTCTTCAACCAACGAACCAAGTGATCCTGCAGAGCTTGCAGACCTAGAAGGCGATGGCTTAAATATTTGACGTGAACTTTTTTGCAACCCTCGAGGAGGAGTTCGCAGAGGCAATCCTACTCGAGAAGAACTTGCAGCTCTTGCAGGTTTACCCACGGCAACATCAGCCCAAAACATTTGAACAAAAAGGATTAATGCTTGCATCTGCGGTGAAGCTGGAAAAAGCTTTTCGAACAATTCACAAAAATCTTTAATCAAGCTCACAACCTGAGGAGAATCATCTTTATGCAGTTCACAAAGTTCGTCAAAACCAACACCAATTGTCGTATTTACAAATTTATTAACATCAATCACGTTAACAGCTTCAACACAATCAATTCCATAACCTTTCGGCCCCAAGATCGGTTGATCTGTGATGAGTAGGTCTAACAACGTGCTACCAACGACAGCTCTTTCTGATTCAATTTTTTTCATCCACGCCGAAAGACGTAAAAGGACTTTCTTTGCTTCTAGATCTTTAACCTCTAACAAATTCAAAATAATTGAAGAAAAAAATGACAAAGCATCACTCAAGATTTCATGCATTTCATCAGCCAGTACAGCGTCTGAAGATTCATCAACTGAACAGCCACACCCAACACAACCACACAAACAAATCACATCATCTGCAGCGTTCAACTCTTGAGCTTTTTCAACAAAAGCTAATTCTTTTCGCGCCCTTGCGCTTGCTCGCAAGCCTGGATCAGCAGAGAAAAAATCCGGCCTTAGTCTGTCAGTCCGAACCAACTGCCGCCCTCGAGGACAAAACACTCCAAATGCACTTGCAACGCACAACAACAATAAAACTTTTTTTACCCAACTTGTACTCATTTTTTCCTATTCATTAAGCACGCCTTAGACCATTGCTAAAGCGAACTGTAACAAACAGAAAAAATAAAAAACAAACTATTTATAAAATCAAAAAAATTGCAAGAAACATTACTTCTTGCAACTTTTTTGATACTGCCTGAATCGCACAATTTTGCAGAACTCTTTCTGCAAATAAATTCCCTATTTTTCTTGGCTTGATTGTGCCTCAAACAACAGATCCCACTCGCCATTTAATTCTGTAAGTTGTTTTTGCATCAGCTCAAGTTCAGCTGTTATTGCAACAAACGGTTGAGTTCCATATGTGTGCCCCTCAAGTTGATGAGCTTTTTGCGCTAACGCGCCTTCAAGGTGTTTAATTTTTTTATCAAGGGCCGCAAGCTCTTTTTCATAATTTATTTTGGCATGAGAGGTAGCGACTTCATGTTTTTTTTGAACTTGCTTTACTTCTGGTTGACTTGCCAACCGAGCCGCATCTTCTTTTGCTTCTTTTTCTTTTGACCACAAATAATAATCGTAATTACCCTTGTAATCACGCAAGCCTTGAGGCGTTAATTCAATTATACGTGTTGCAAGCTTACTCAAAAAATCTTGATCGTGAGAAACAAATAACAATGTACCGGTGTACTGCGTCAACGCTTGCAATAACACATGTTTAATAAAAAGATCCAAATGGTTTGTCGGTTCATCAAGCAAAAGGAAATTTGATTTTTGAAGCAACACTTTTACCATCGCAACGCGATTTTGTTCGCCACCACTGAGCACGCGAATTTTTTTATGAACATCATCACCAGAGAAAAGAAAACATCCCAACATGCGACGCATCTCTGATTCACTTACCCGCGCACAGTTTGCAGTTATTTCTTCCAAAATTGTTTTATTTTGATCCAACGCCAACAGCTGATCCTGCTCAAAATAGGCCATTTTTGTATTATAGCCCCACGCAAATTCTCCAACAGTAGGTTTTAACTTATCGGCCAAAATATTCATGAGTGTTGATTTACCAACACCGTTTGCCGCAACTAAGGCAACTTTTTCGCCTCGCTGAATTTCACACTCAACACCAGAAAAAAGTTTTTTATCCCCAAATTGCATCGCAAGATTTTTGATACGCAGCGGATGAGCCCCCGACTGCTCTACACCAGCAAACGAAAAATGAACTGTTGGAAGAACGGGCGGAATCTCAATCACTTCCATATCATCAAGTTTCCGTTGCAAGCTTCGCGCAAACGCTGCCTTTGAAGCTTTAGCCTTAAACTTTGCAATCAATTCTTCTTTGCGCTCAATATCTCGCTGCTGCAATTTTGATGCCTGAACCAATCGTTCACGTTCTGCATCCTTTTGCTCAACATACTGAGAATAATTGCCTTTGTACCAAGTAATTTCACCATTTTCTACTTCCAAAACTTCATTACACGCATGATCAAGGAAATACCGATCGTGAGTCACCAAAAGATACGATTTCACATCACTTTTAAGAAATTTTAAGAACCAGTCTTTAGCAACAATATCCAAGTGGTTAGTTGGTTCGTCAAAACAATAAAAATCTGCTTTTTGTAACAACAATTTTGCCAAAACAAGTCGCATTTTCCAGCCCGTACTCAACTCCGAAACCGATTGTTTTTGCTTAAATTCGTCAAACCCTAGGCCAGAAAGAACCAATAGCGTTTGCTTTAAGGCTGCATGCTTATCGGCATTTGCAAGACGCTCATGAAGCGCTGCATACCGTTCAATATCATCAATTTCATACAGTTCACCTTTTTCTATCAAAGCCTCTAGCTTTTTTAGCTCTTCCAAATCACGATCAAGCTCATCAAAAACGGCAAAAGCTTCATCAAAAACCGTACGATCCGAGGTCAATACAACTTCCTGTGGAAGATAGGCCATTTTTTTGCCATTTTCTATCGAAATACTTCCAGAATCTGCTTTTTCGTATCCTGCTAAAATCCTTAAAAGCGTTGATTTTCCAGCCCCATTCCTACCAACAAGACCCAAAGACATCCCACGCTTAAGGGAAAAAGAAACGTTATCAAAAATATCGCGCGTACCATACCGCAACGACAGTCCACTTACTAAAATCATATATTTTTAAATTAAAAAACATTAAACAATCTAATAAGTATACGCTCACACTCAAGACAACGCAAAAGGGTCAAAAAAACAACGTTTTTTATACCGCAGGCAACTCTGGAAGTGCTGGCAAGTCAACCTCACCAGATGAAACAGAATCGGTAGGTTTTTCAGGCGTTTTTGTTTGCTCCAAAGACGGCCCTACTTCAGGAGCTGATTCTTGGGGGACCTCGGGAATTGGTAACACTTCGACTGCTGGAATCTGCTCCGCCGCTGGCTCTGGAGTAGTCGCTTTCTGTTCATCTACAGTTGGTACTTGTGGCTGCTCCTGCGTCGCATCTGGTATCGACGGAGGTATTACTGGTGCAATTAGAAGAGGTTCAACCCTCAATGCCTGAGTGGCCAAACTAGCAGGACTCGGTAATTCCGATGTAATTTCTAAGGTTTTTTTCACTTCTGGCGATTTTATTTCTGCTGGCGCAGGCTGAATGCCTACCGGAGCTGGAGGTTGCGTTACTTGAGGCGCTGGAGGAGTTGACGCTTTCAACATTTCTAACATTTTAGCTAAATCATCATTTTGACCCGAAGAAGTAGCTGATTGTTGAGTATTTTGTGTAGATGGACTTGAACCCGTATTGCTCGGCGCTGGCGGCGTAGAATCTTTTTTAAGATTTTCCAGAGTAACCAAACCAACCTTCTGAGCCACAGAAGAAGTATTAATATTAGTTGCGGGAGGTTTTGCTGCAAGCTCAAGCTCATCACAGCGAGTTTGTAAATCTTTATGCGCTCGCTGGATCGCTCCAATTTTATCCAAAACATCATAAAGAATTTTTTTGTCAGACTCTTCGGTCATTTTTTTTATAACAGCCTGCAAGCTTGTTGTTATTTCTTTTATATGATCAATCATTGGATCGTGAGTTTCTTGTTTTGATCCACAAACAGACATCGACCATAAAAGGCCAAATAACACAATACTATTTCTCATACAACCCACCACTACGCTAAAGCTATCCAACGTGTTTGTTTATTTTTCACTCAACGCCACTATACGCTGCACAAACACTTCAAATTTTTTATTTAAAAAACCGTATGAATCTTTGCTCCCGCATGCTTTTTTTTATTGGTTTAATGTGTTTAGAAAACAACGCCAGCGCAACACCCATTCAAGTTTACTTTGCACCAGATGATAGACCAGCTGGCTATTTAATTAAAGAAATCGATCAAACAACTGACAAAATCTACGCCGCAATCTACTATCTGTCTGATCAAAACATAGCAAATGCCTTAATCAGAGCTCATGAACGAAAAGTAGACGTACGAATTATTTCAGACTCCCACACCAGCAAAACTGTGTACAGCAAACTCAAGCAACTCTACTTTTACGGTCTTAAAGTTTTTACACCACAAGACTACCCTCTCAGCAAAGGGTTTGTTCGATCTCGATTAATGCATCATAAGTTCGCACTCGTTAATGGAAAGGTATGGGTTGGCTCTTACAACTGGACAGTTGGAGCAAATGTTTTTAATTTTGAAGATGCGCTCGTAATTTGCGATTCTACAATCTATCAAACCTTTCTTAAGCGGTTTCTTGAAATAGAAAAACTCTGTGTAAAGTTTGTCCCACCCGCAATCCCAACTAAATCGCCTGAATCGTATATCACATATCACTTACGACCATTTTCACCAGCATCACTCAGTTAACATTTCCATAAACTGTTCTGCCATGCGCAAAAAGCAACTAGCATGATTTTGACAGCATGAATGATTCATGAAAGTGTTTGTATGGTTGTCTCTTCTTTGTTCCTGTTTTTGAGCAGTATTTCATGGTGTACAGCCGATTCATGGACGCATAATTATTCACGTGATTATCTTTCTCCTGGACATCGCATTATTTTGCAGCCGCCGCCACAACCGCCATCGTTTTTTTCGAGCGGTCAGTTTTCGATTCAGACCTATCAATCAACGGTCTATCACGAACCAATATTTTTTTACACACAGCCAACGGTTGTTCCCGCCCATCGCCAACTGAGCGCTCAGGAACGTGCAGAAAATGAAGATTGTGATCTTAAAAGTCAGTGCTCTCGTGCAGTTCAAAGAATGCAAAGCACTGTTCGCTCACAGGTTGCAAAAAACAGACAATTATTTCCCTTCAGTCCTGAGCACTGGACGCACGATCCTGATAATTGGGATGGTGTTTCTCATATGCGTGAAATCAATTTTCATCCCTATGCAGTGTATCAACTAGACACCCAAAACATCTCGCCGTTAGCAGTAGCTCAAGATGTTGCCGCAAAACAATATACTGTTTTTCATCGCAAGCCATCACTGCGATTTATCGCCAATCAAAAAGCTGACTTTTGTGCCATTTTCGATCCGCAGGCCAATCGCGTGCTCTATGTCATCAAAGGATACGACACCTACTGCTCATACAATTTTGAAAACGAGCAAGCATTTGAAGCGGAAAAATATGCAATTATCGACCAGAAAAATCAGACGCTTTGCCTTGCAACGTTTAATAGTTTTTCGCCGGAGATGCGTGACAATCTTGACGCAGAGTTGCAATCGTTGGATGCGTTACCAACACGTTGGGACGAAGAAAAACTGCACGATGTTATGTGTACTTCAACTCGCTTGAGCCCCTACACATATCCTCACGATTCGTATCTTTATTCCAGTCGGTCACGATATGTGATCGCAAAATATGGACTTAATCCGCGACAGATTTCTGCGCTCATTGCAGAACGTATAACACAAAATCGCGCCATTCCGCTTGCAGGATCAAAAGACTTTTTGTGTATCGATTTGTCAGAAGATTTTTTAGCAATTCTACTCCCAGATGAACAAAAAATTATCACGATTTTCCCCTGCAGATCAAAATCTTTGCGCGATCCACCAATACACTCTCCTGATGATGTTAGGCCCATGCTGTACGCAACTCGCATTGTTTCGCATGAAGAACTGCTGCCAGCGCAAACAGATGCGCCAGAAGTGTGTCTTGGAAAAACGTACCTGCATATTGGGCTACAAGATGAGAGTTTTGCTACGCACAGAGCCGCTGAATTTATTGATCATACGCCGCAATCAACGAACCTAACACACCCGCAAATTTTGGCCTATGCACTGAAAGAGCGCTATTACTACATGAAGATCAAGCAAGATATGAAGTATGCAAACGAGCTTGCCGAATGCCGACAAAAATTTAACAACATTCCCGACAAAATCAGACAACAAATTATTTGCCAGTCAGAATCGGCGGATCTTGCCAGCACCGCTAAAGCGCTTGCCAATCTTTCGGGCGAGACCGATCGCTACGCCGCTTACTTTCGCGGTTATTTCTTTCTGCCGCAACCGATTTATCAGATGCTTGTGCTTCAATTAGCGCCCAGCTTAATTGTGAACCAAATTGCGGCTGCGGTTGCCGCCGGAAGCCTTGTTCCTCTCGTTGGAATCCCTGCCTTTTCGACTGTGGTGGTGCAAGTTGGGCTGCTTGCGATCGTCAACTTCACTACATCGATTGTGCATGGATTGTTAAATATTGCGGATACTTTTTTGGGCTTAAGTCCAACACCAACACACAATGATCCTGCAGAACTCTATAAATCGGTTACCATCCCGCAGGGAACTGACACCAGCATGTTTCGGCTTTCGCCAGAACGAACGCGAAATGTTCCGCTCTCAACCCCTGGGTCAGATTCTCAACCACTTTCTTTGCCTTCAAATAATAGCCTTGGAACAACTACAAAAAAACTTCCTGGAACTGGTAAGGTAATACAATATGAAGCACCGTATAAACGATCTATCAATCTAAAAATTGATCTGCCATCACCTAACAAAGATCTGAGCAAATCTGGATTTTTCAAAAAATTATTTAGCAAACCAATTGATTTTTTTAAAAAGAAATTTACTTCAAAACAATTTCATAATGCCTTTCTAGTTGGAGGTTCTGTGATTGGTGGCGCTGTTGTTGCTGCCGTGCTCGATCATTATGGAAAAAAGGCATACCACTACCTCAGACCGATTGTTGATGACATGCTCAGCGGCAAGTTGGAATCAGGAATGCACTGTTCACCACAAAGTGGTTTTTCGCCCGATAACACAATCGCTTTTATCCGCGAAAACAGCCCCAACAAAGAAGAAATCATTTCGCAGGCCAAGAAATTAAAATCATTAATCTTAAACATCGATACGCGCAGCATCAATCGCGATATGACACCAATAAGTTTTAAAAACGTCGAGCGAACCACAAAAGATCTTCTCCATTTTATTAATGGATCACATAAACTTGGGCATGACCATGGACTTGATAAATTCTTTCCCGACAAAAATTGGGAACAAATAAAAGCTGTTGTCAGAGAAATTATCGAAGGAGGCAAAAATTGTCTGCCTAAAAAAGGACATTCTGCAAAATATGCCTATATCAATGATATTCCTGTGTTAGTTAGATATATTGTTAATAAATTTAACCAATATGAAATAAGTGGCTTTTTTATTGCAAAAGCATCTCAAATAAAAGAGTATTTCCCGCCAGGAGGAATAAAATAATGGAGATTAAGCAGCTATGTCGATTATACATTGAAAAGGGTTTATTAAAAAAATATGTTAAAATTGCTAACATGTTGCCTAGAAATGATACAGGTCATGATACTCCTTATTCAATTCCATTTTATCTTGATGAAATTTATAGTCCTTGCTCTCATGGACTTGCAAACTATCTTAATTTTTTAGAAGAAACACCTGTTTCGCTTAAAAATTTACGCATGTCGCTTGATATTTGTTTCCCGGCTTTTGCGTATTCATCATCAGGAACATTTTATTATTTTTTGCGAGATGCTGAATTATTTCCTGATCAAGCAGCATCAATTGGAGGAGTCTTTGAAAATGATGCTACTGCATGGATAAAATTAACAAGCCAAGAACAATATGAATTTGCACAAGTCATACTTGAATATCAACCAGAAGAACTTTGTTCTACTCGTATAATAGAATGGCTCAAGGACGAAGGGTTTAATAATCCCTCTACTTACGCACAACGCGCTGCTGAATTAATAGCCAAAGACAAAGCTGCAGCGTTTAAAGAATTTGTTATGCACGGCCGTTTTATCGAATCGCAACTACTTTTTTGGCAATTTCCTGAAGAAAAAATGGCAGAGATCCTGCGCGAACTTGCTCTTGAAGAGCAATGTATTACAACTTACGATTATGTTTGGTTTCTCATGAAGAAAAAAAGCGAAACCGCAGCTCGGCACCTGCTGCTTGCTGATCTTACACAGCGTATCTTTGGGCGAACAGATATTCCCGAACCAAAAACCATGGAAGAGGTTGGCGATTTTTTTAGTGCTCG
>Ga0194130_10004165_pt1 | contig 18642 bp, 28 predicted proteins | sample TA2KigsurfametaG_FD_160084 | JGI IMG/M metagenome (GOLD analysis project Ga0194130, IMG submission 160084) | Freshwater microbial communities from Lake Tanganyika, Tanzania - TA2015050 Kigoma 12 surface | ecosystem: Environmental > Aquatic > Freshwater > Lake | place: Tanzania: Lake Tanganyika... | reverse complement strand
AGTTGGGTAGAAGTTATAACTCCGCCCGTCAAAGACCACTTTGTGCCAGTCCATGTAAAAGTGCGGGATCCGACAGTAAAGGAATCATTTGTATTTGGGTTATCAGGAAATTCAAAAGCCATAGTCTATCCTATTATAACTTAATTTTTGAATTATGTCCACCTTGTTAGATAGCGACCCACATCACGGTTCGGGTTCTGGTAAAGGCGGTGGCGTGAAATCTTGCGTATCTTCATCGTATATGTAGCCGATGCCTGCGTATTGTTTGCCTGCCGTGTCAAAGAATGTTTCAACCCAGCGACCCGTGTAGCGGTCAGGGTTTGCTTCAAGAAACTCTCGTTGCACGACAGCGACCTTCGTGACGGTGTTGTTGTCGTCTATTTGTGCGAAGTATTGTGCGCTCATACAATTCCAATCGTAGGTCTAATTTTGTGCATATCAGTCAAACCCCACACGCTGTCATCATCGGTGCAAGTGTTTACAATATGTGACAAATCGTGTTTGAAATTTGGTTGTTCAATAAAGTTGTAAAACTCTGCAAGCAAGTTAGTTGTGTCGTTGCATAGACGGTCATACGAAACAACGAAACATTGCTCAGGTATTTGAGCCAACAAGTTTTGGTGTGCCATAACACCCAAGTCCATAAAATCGCTAATCTTGCCAATAAATTGTGGCGACTTTTGCAACAATTTATGATACGAGTTCAAGACTTCTTCAATAGGTCTATCCATAACAATAAACTTTGGTGTATAACCAAGTGCATTAATTAGTACCGCAAGATTTTCGGGTGTTCCCCAACTAAAAGCCTTGTCAATAATAATTCGCTCTGTGCGTGTTGAATAAAAAGACGAAATAATTGACCCAAGCACCGCTTGAACTGCCGTTGGGTTTGGATTGGCTTGCAAAGCAATTTGGTCATGCCATAAACGATGCGACCAGTAAAGCGTATTGCAAACAGGTGAACTAGATGATGCAAATATGTCAGGATTTTGGTTCAAAATACTTGTAAGCAAGGTTGAACCAGAGCGTGGCATACCAGCAAGAAAAATATATTGTTGGCTCATGCCCTGAACCTGACATATACAATACCTGAATATCCATCGTTAGTTGAAGTAGCATTCGTGTTGTTTGGATTACCACGCCCACCGCCACCAGAGTTTGCTGCACCATTACCAGAGCCAGCAGCACCATTTGCGCTTGAACCACCACCGCCACCGCCACCGCCTTTATAAGTTGTGCCAGCAGACTGTCCTAAGAAAGTTGAAATGTCTTTTCCTGCACCGCCAGCACCACCATTGTTTGAAGATGCTGCACCACCTGCTGCCCCAGCACCACCACCGCCACCGCCACCACCTGTGTAAGTGCCAGTGGCGCTCCTTGCGCCACCAGCAAATCCTTGCCCAGTTGCACCAAATCCAGGCGAAGTAGAACTGAGTTGACTTGCACCACCACCAGTTGCACCAGTCATATATTGAGCAGCGACACTTGTAGTTATTGAAGATGGAGAACCACCTAAAGCAGTTAATCCCCCGATAGAACTTTCTGTAGAAGTTAAATAAATTGTTGATGCTGAACCCCGATTAGCGCCACCACCACCTGCACCGCCAGCACCAACTACCACCGCATAAGTATTTGCAGTTAAATATGTTGTCGTTATAAACACACCACCACCGCCACCGCCACCGCCGACACCATAGTTGCCCCCTGTTGCAGCACCGCCACCACCACCACCAACAACGCATACATCAAATAACCCTGTTGTAGACACAACAAGGTTTGCGTCTGAAGTAAATGTCAATAACGTATAAGTGTCACCCGAAACCGTAATAGTTGAACTTGTGCCACCAGTCGCTACGCCGTAAGCAACAATTCCGCCTGAAAGTATTGCGCCAATGTTAGTTGATGAAACATAACCGAGTCTGCTTCTGCCCATGGTTATGCCGTTACCCTATTTACGAAACCGTGAATAGCAATCACATTCGTTGTGCCAGCAAACGCTTTCACAACGAGCGAGTTCTGTAACAAAAATCCTGGCACGATACAAACAGCACCTGCTTCTGCCTGCACTGTTACTTCAATATGCCCATTCGGTGATGTTGTTTCGCCGTATTCAATAGTCAGTTTAACATTTGAATTTGAAGTATTGACTGCGTAAATCCAAATTTCATCAAGGTTTGATGCGCCAGAAGTGGCGGTATGAATAGTATTTGCGGAACCCGTTGCTGTTCCGGAAACAAGGATTGCTTTACCGTTTGTTGAACCTGATAAAAGTTGTTTACTGTATGTTGCCATATTTCTCCTGTATTAATTAAAAAGTTCTCCAGCAATTACCAATTGATCCGAATCATTTGTTATCCCGCTTGTCCCTGTAGCAGCCGAAGTCAAACGACCCTGGGCATCTACCGTAATATTTGCCGTGGTATATGATCCCGCTGTGACTGCTGTATTAGCCAATTTTGTTGCTGTGACTGCAGCATTTGCAAGCTTTGCGGTTGTTACATTGTCATCTGTAATTTTTGCTGTTGTTACAGCATTGGCAGCAAGCTTTGCGGTTGTTACAACATCATCTGCCAATGTAAAAGCAGCAGGGCTAAGCATAGCCCATCGTGAGCCGTTAAAGATCCATGTTTTACCGGCCTCTGCATAGGTCTGGTTTAAAGTCGGGTTGTTTGGAAAATTTAATGACATACCATCTCCTATAATACTTGTTTATTGGTCAATGAGCAAATCATTATGACCAACTCACATTTCCGCTACCAGCGGTAATTCTTTTATACGAAAATGCGCCGTCCGTACCTGTTGCATCTGCTGTTAGTCCTGCGCCGATTGTTATTGTTTTCGAAGACGTATAACGCAAAATAACAACACCAGAACCGCCACTTCCACCGCTTACACCACACACATGTGTTATACCTCCCGCACCTCCTCCACCGCCACCCGTGTTTGCGCTTCCAGGATTTGCGGCAACGCAACCTGTGTTTGCATTTCCGCCGCCGCCCTCTCCGCCAGAGCCTCCAGTCCCGCCGGTATGTGCGCCACCACCTCCACCGCCGCCGTATCTTGTTGGTGTTCCAGTGATACTTGAAAGAACACCTATTCCTCCGTGTCCTCCTGCGCCAGCATTACTGCCAGCAGCGCCTGCACCGCCGCCACCTCCGCCATTCAAACCGCTGGCATATCCACCTTGATTACCTTGCCCAGCAGTCCCGTTTCCAGGACCTGAATTCGCTCTCCCTTGACCTCCACCAGAACCGCCAGAAGTTGCCGAACCGTTGTCACCGCCACCGAGACCGCCACCAATCGCAGTTAGTGAAAATCCAATTGAGTTTGCACCCTGCGCACTTATTGCGCCACCGCTGCCAACAACAAAAGAATATTGTGTTCCACCAGATGCAGTTATGCTTCCTGATATAACGCCGCCAGCGCCGCCGCCACCGCCTCCAGCATGGTTTCCACCACCACCGCCGCCAGCGATAACAAGATAATCAACAGTGAAAGGAGAGGTTGGCCAAGTAACCTCGCCACGTTCTTGTTGTTGTGTGTAAAGGTTCCAGATGCCGGACGCAGCGGCAGAAGATGCTGTCTTTTTCGCTCCGACTATTCCACCGCGGCGAGGCATTAGCTAATCTCTTCGTAAGAACAGACCGCCTCAAGATCCCCGTTTACCAACGCAGTAAGACGAAGCGTGTCGCCTTCCTCTAAATAAATTGATTTTGAAATAATATCCAAAGTTGCATCAGCAGGAACACTAATAGTTGAAGCAAGACGATATCCTGTTCCGGATCTTACAATATCTACCGTTACATCAGCAGCATTGGTTCCATCAACATTTGAAACATAAAGAGCATTTACTTTTAACACCTTATTTGAGTTGCTTGCAGTGCCAACAATGTTTATTGTGCCTGCCATTGCCGAATGGTTCTGGCAAACATAATAAAGAGTGTTTGGTGCATCGGCGGGGATTTGGTAAGTGATGTAGCCAAGTTCTGTGCCGTTATTTCTAATACCAGATGTAACCACATTCGCTGCGTTATAGGCACCAGATGAACTTTGAATCCAAAATGGATGACCAGAAGCAGATACTTGAAATGTATAAGTTGCGCCGCGAGTAAGGTTCAAGGTTGCATTGTTTGAACCGCCAACAACATAAGCCGATGCGCCGCTGTTTGTAACCACGATGGTCGTGCCAGCACTACTGCCTTCGTTTTTTAAAATGGGTGTGGCGGTTGTGGTAACAGCAAGAAACGCTGTCTGTCCCTTGATTGTCGCCACTCCTACAATGTTTGGTGCTGCCATATTGTCTCCTTAACCGAACACAATCGCCATAGCGATTGCTTTACCCGTTGATGCTTTTGTATCTATTTGTGTTTGAATTGCGCTTGTAACCCCATCCAAATATCCAATCTCTGTATTAGAGACATTGGCCACCACTGTTTGATAAACAGTTGGTGTACTCCATTTTAGCCCAGTTGCAGTAGTTGTGTCTACAGTTAAAACTTGGTCATTCGTTCCACTTCCCAAACGATCAAGAGTGTCGTTGGCTATGCCGACAAGCAAATCTCCTTTAGCATTAATTACAGTATTTGTGGTTCCAGCGGGGACAGCACCAATTTCTGCCCACACCCCATCGTAATACACATAGGTTCCACCATCTGAAGAGTTAAACCAAATTTGTCCAGATGCCGGACCAGCCGGAGCAGTGTCAGAAACTGTTGCTACTGTTCCACCACCACCAATTTCAACCCATTGCGAATCGTAATAAATATTTGTAGCACCATCATCAGAATCAAACCAAAGTTGACCTATTGCCGGAGAGCTAGGGGCAGAAGAAGAAACACTTGCAACACCCGGCGCTGCACCAATTTCTATCCACTGAGAATCATAGTAAATAAAAGTTTGAGCCGTATCTGATTCAAACCAAACCTGCCCTGTTTCGGGAGAAGCAGGGGCGTTTTCGGATACTGTTGCACCACTAGTTGCTGGAACTTCGGCTAACAGAGATCCACTTAAATTAGGCATATTCCACACCACTAATTGCAAAAGTTATAGCGTTTGCTGTAACTTGCGTTACATGAATAGAACTATTTTTTGGAATAACTATTGATGTATTGTAATATACAACATTGTTTGCCAACACATTTACATTGCTTAAAATTTTATTACCCGCAGCGGCTGCAGCGCCGTCAACCAAAATGTGAATACTGCATACAGCATTTGACGATGTGGTGTTGCACAAATTAATATTTTTAATAATTGAATAGTTACCAACCGTATTTGCTACGGTATACACATTTGCGCCAGAACCGCTACCTATATAAAAACTATCAGGAATTAAGTTAGCCATTTACACCCCCATCCATACCAAAACTTCGTTATCGTATGTAGTAACATTCATATCTTGAATAGTTAAAGCATCAAGAATGTGGTCTACAAATGCCCCAGCACTGTGAGCAATTGCCGTAGTACCATCATAGCCTCTTTCTGATACTGTAAAAACATTGTTTGCTCTTGAAGAAATCAAAATTTTTTCTTCGCTATTATTGCCACGATCAATAACAACGGCAAAAGGATTATTGCCACTGGGATAAGAAGACCCATCTGTTACCGTAAAAGTAATTGCAGAGTCTGATAACGAAGAAGCCAATGTTGTCTGCAATACTGCGCCATTGAATTCTCTTCGCAACATGATATCTCCTTAATCTATGCTGATATCAAGATCGCCTGCGGCAATTCTTAAAGTATCTCCAGCATCAGTTTGTTTAGCAGTATTTAGAGTTCCGTACATCAACATGGTCCCACCAGTGCTTGCTGTATGAATAGCAATGGCTACTGTCGTGGTAGCCGGCATTCCGGTAAAATCAACGGCCGCAGAATTTTGAGTTGCGCCATCAACAGCTGCATCAAATGTAATTGCTTGGCGAGCATAACTTCCGCCTGTCACTTCTGTTCCGCTAGTGCTATCAGTCGGAGCAACTGTGTATAAACCAACAAAAATAGTGTTATCAAAAGGATAGTTAGTAACGCCTAGAAAATGATCTAATATTAAATTCTCTGCTGCGTTTGTTAAATTATTGGCCATCTATTTAACCCTCCTTAGAATTATAATACATTTCCTTTTCTTCGTCATTAGCCAATCTAAAATTTTCAAGCCTTAATAACAGGTTGGCTTCTATAAAAGGCAATTCATGCATTTTATTTGTTTGATCAAAAGTTATTCCATTAACCATAACATATTTGACTCCCGACTCAAAATAAACAACAACTGGATTTAATGAATTCTCTTCAGTTATTACAACATTTTGTTTTGGTTTAGCAGTTTTCTTAATTGGAGTTTTTTTAAGTGTGCTCACATCGGATGATTTTACCGCATTTTCGTAATTTGTCATAGTATACATCTTATCATTGATTTTAAATTAAATCAATTAAACAATAATGGCGGGGGAGCACGAGCCCTCCCGCCATTTATTGTTTTTAATTTAAATTACAGTGTACGAAGTTTTACGTTCTTTGCAATAACGTAGGCTTCGAGATTTTCAACATTTGCTGCAATTCGCATAAACTGTGTGTACTCAATTGAGTCAGTTTTTGGCTTAAATTGACGATACAAAGTAATGTCTCGATGAATACCAACAACTTTGTTATTCGGGAATGTAAGCTCTACATAACCGTGGTTGCCTGTCGCACCGGAGTAGTCACCGGCTACGTTTTGTGGTTCTAGTGGAACCTCAACCAACGGAATGCCGTATGGCGAGATACCTGTTGAACCAGCCCCACCGTTTGCACGAACAGCACCGTTCATGAATGCTTGCTCACCATATGTTGAGCCCGGAGCCGGAGCGCCTGCTGTTGCAGCAGTTGCCGAGTTTGGATTTTGCAAACTAAACGATGTATCTTGCACAATACCCGAACCAGAAAAGAATCTTAGTTCGCCGCGGCGTTGCAAGTATTTTGTTGGCATGTTGCGCAAAATTCTGTCAAATGTTGCACGACTAACATTATTGCCAGCCTCATCAACAACAGTGCCACCAGCAAGCGCTTTCTTGGTGAAACCATCAAGAGCCTTAAGAAGGGCGTTGTTTGAAGATGTATTGCCATTAATCAACAAGTCATCCAAGTCATTGGCTGTTTGACGAGCCATCATTTGGGCAAGGTGATCTTCAAGCGAAGCCCCAGCAATGTTATCCTCAAGGGCCTCTGTTGACATCGCCCAGTCCAAACGAAGCTTAACGCTTGTAAGACTAACTTTAGAGAAAGTTACAACAGCGTTAGTGCCATCGTCTGTCAGTTCGGTTGCCTTCTTCAAAAGGCGTGTACCCACTGATACCTTATCAATTTCCATTGACGGTGTTCGCATACGAACAATTCTTGCATTCTGCATAAGGACGGACTGATCTACTACAAAATCAATAAATCTATTAGATTGTGCAGGCTTGAGCAAGCCGCCATCTGCGTTGTTAAACTGGATGCCGCTGTTGGCCGCCGACCCAGTTGTTACTTCATTAGCTTTCGCTAAAATTTCTTCTTGTGTTGCCATAGTAAATTTCCTCCTTACCTTATGACTTGTAACCCAAAGACTCAATGAGTTTTTGGTCTAAATATACGTTTTTCCAAAATGATTCAGTTTTGGGCTCTGATTTAACAATAACATCGTCCTCGTCTTCTGAATCTACACTTTTCTTCATTGCACCAGCAGCAGCCATTTGTTCAACTTTTGCCGTTTGTTCTTGCAAAGCATTTTCGGTTGCCGTTAGCTTTACAGCCAACTCTTCTTTTTGCACCTCAATACTCTTGGAAACTTCTTCAATTTTAGCCGCAACATTTGCTTCAACTTCTTCTTTCAAAGATTTTGCAAATTCAGTTAGCCTTTCATCAATTACAGCTCCAAGCGTTTCTTTAAGAACTTCAATATCCATTTCTTCCTCCACTTGTTCAACACTAACTTCATCTTCAATCAAAGCTTCAGCCGCGTTATCGGACTTTTCTAGTCCTGGGTCTTCGTCTGGACTTTCAATAACCCAATTAATAAATTTCCTAATTAAAGACAACTTATCACTAGTCAATGCTTCATCCATATTAATTACCTTATCATAGTTTACATCATTAAGCAATTCTTTGTCGCTTAAATCATTATTTTCATTAATTTCTTTTTTCATATTTCTATACCTCTCTAATAATCTTCTTCCTTTTGCTGCTAATTTAGCAGCATCTTGCATATTCTGGGGAACTGGCTCCCCCCACGCCGCCGCCGACAAAGCCAGCCTTGTTGGCCTGCCTTTTTCGTCTTTCATCGGACCAGACGGATTGGTAAAAAACCTGGTAAGAAAAGACCCCTTTCTGCGCATTTTTTCTGGAGTGTTGGCAGGCCCTTTAACACCTGGTTTTAAATTAGCCCCCTCGGTTTGTTTAAAGTGCCTTCTCCCAGCCGCTGTCAACCCACCTTTAGGATCTTTTAGGCGCTCTTTTTTTTCAACTACACAGTCGCCATCACAACATTTCAAAACATAATCAAGTTTGCCGTCTGTGTTCATTTTAACAAGATCAATTGTTGCAAGAGCGTTAGCCGGGTTATCAACAAGACTAAGCTCACCCAGTTCATACTCTTTTATGATATTAATTGGTTTATTGTTATGGAGCTTGCCGGCAAGAATTTCTTTTTTCATAATTTTTCCACCAATTGAAAAAGCACGAAGCGTTCCGTCAAGAATTTTTTGCCAAGTAGGTTCGGCACCCTTTGAAATATAGGCTTCAACTTCAATAGCATTATACTCTTTACCATTGGCATCTTTCATTTTAATTGGCTTATAACTAATTGCTTTACCAACAGCAATTGGAGCATGCATTTCCCTAATATTGCCTTGCCAGTTTTTAAAAGCAATTTCTGATGCTGCAAAATCAACAACATCGTTTGATTTATCAACATTATCAGCAGTTGCAATGCCAGAAATAATGCGTTGTTCTTTTTTAATAAAATTAATTGGAAATGAAAAACTTAAATTATCCATATATTATAATAAAGTATATTACATTATTTAAATATGTGCAAATTATGCAACAGCATACACCGCCAAAGTAACACTGGCTGTCATAATTTGAAATTTAGTATAATCACCTTTAATTTCAACATAACCACCGCCACTGTCTTTGGCTGGAATTACAACTTCGTGCGGCCCGTCATTTAATTTAACGGTTGCTGCCGTTGTTGCGTGCGTATTATAAAAATAAATACAACTAGTATGTGTATTTAAAGAAACAACTCCGCTTGTACCGCTTGCACTGGTCGCAGCTGTATTGGAAAAAACAACTCCGTGTTCGTAACTCATTCAGAACCTCCTATGGTATCTTGTACTTCGCCTCTCTCAGCCTGATCCCCAGATTCTCGTGGGTCTGAGGCCCCCTCTGGTGTGTCAGACAAAGCCCTTCTTGGTTGAGAAGATATGTTATTAGAATTTCCAACCGGGGCGCCAGGCCCAGATTGTTCTTTCTTAATTTTGGTTGGGAACGGCAAAACTTCATCCCCGTTAGATCTTTCGGGAAGACCCAGCGTTGCTCGGACTTCATTTGGTGACAAAATTTCAGTTCTTAAATATCTATCATTAATTCTAGACTGAATATCTTCATCAATCAAATCAATTCGTTTAAATTTAAATTCTAATAAATTAGAAAACTCAGAAATAATTCTATTTATTTTTTTCTCTATAATTATTTGATCTGGACCAATAACTTGAGTCTTAAAAGTTTTATCAGCATCTCTGGAAACGGCTAGGTTCGCATTGTCGTATACGCCTACTTTTGGAGCCGGAACTCTGTTGGCGACCAAAATTTCATCTCTATTGGATTTACGATATTTGTCAAAAGAAGAGTCTTGGACACCGGCCTCAAGTTTTTCAAATTTGATATCGCTGTCGGAACCGATTGAAGAAGGAATGGGAATAACCAGTGTGCCGTGATTGCGGCCTTTGACTTCTTTTCTAAAATAATTAATTAATTCTTGTTTTGATTTATTACTAAGTTTTGCACCTTTAAGAACAATTGCATATCGAGGAATTGCTTTGTTTTCAAAATAATCAATATTATATTCTTTGGCAAATTTGTCACCAATAATAGCGGCTGCGGCTGAAACAGAGGACGGCACACCATAGTAACTGTGTTTTGGAGAATATGTTTTAAAATGAATAATTTCATTTGGGCTATTGTCTGTATTAATTGGATCGGGGGTTTCTTTATCGCCATAATTTCTAAAATATACGGCTGCAATTTTATTGGTATTTGCTATCTGCACAAAACCATCTCGTTTTCTTCTAACGCGCACAAGTGTTCCGGGGATGTGTCCTATATAGCCAATTTGACCAGAATTATTGCGACCAATTTCCATATACCCATTGCCAATTGTTAAAACATCTTGCCAAATTTTGATCATTGTTTCTAAAAAAGTTTCTTCAACATTTATGTTTTCAAAAATATCATCCAATCTTTCTTTTTCATCTTGAAAAGCTTTTCTGATTCTGTACATTTTTTCTTGATCATCCGAGGCCTTTTCAATTTTTCTTTTTGCTCGCATATTTTCTACAAATTCAAAACCAAGCCCAACCGTATTCATTACCCTTGCAGCAATTGATGCATTATGAATTGCACTAGAGTCATACAGCCCAGCTAATGTATCCAAATCATACGGGGGAGTAACAACATCATAAAGCGTATACCCGTCAAGCTGTAGTGGGTCTATATATTTTGTTTTGGTGCCATCAACGCCTTCAAATTTTTTTGAAAGCCTATTGATTTTTCTTTTCATTTTTAAAGAAAGGCTGGGAAGATTAATTTTAGCAAATGGGTCTTCCGTAGACACTGTTGGGTTTTCTGAAAAATAAAACAAATCTTCAATTTCGTTTGAAGATGTTTCGTCTTCAACATAGTAACTTTTTTGTTCCATATTACCTCTTTTCTAAATTATCAAAATTGTCTTCAAAAGGGTCTGGTATTAGCCCGTTGTTCATTCTATCCACTTGGTCTTCCCTTTCGGACTGACTCACCTTTCTTGCACCATGAATCCAAGCAACGCTGCCATCCTCGCTTCCAGACCAATATTTGCCAGCAGAAGCCACTTTTGCTTCAATTTTTGGATCATCAACAAACCCTTCTGCTGATAAGGCGTTGCCATCTGAGTCCATTAGGGCTTTCCCGTTGGGCAAAACCCAAATACATACGCCCCAGGTTCTTGGGGGTATCCATATTTTTTTGTTTTTGACAACATCAAGTTCCATTTAAATACAATTATACACGATTTTTGTTAAATGGTGTACCAAATTACGCCGTAAATGACATTTTCTAACAACTAACGAATTGGGCAAGCACCTGTTGAGCAATCCTCAAGATCAAGCATTTCGTCAGAAACAGGTTGTTGTATTGCGACAGAAAAATCTAACTTAGACAAAGCTTTATTATATTCATCCTCGGTTATTTCTTCATATGGGGGTAAAAGAAAATTATGGTCAACATGAAGCAGAAATGATACAGATTTAATATTGTTATCGTAATTTTCACTTAACCATTTTTTAATTTCTAATAACTCTTCTTTGCGATAATATACCGTTACTGAAACTGCATTGTCAGCCCAAATTGTTTGAAGTTTTTTAACCCATTCAAGCTGGTCAATGGCAGACATGTTTTTAGCCAACACAGAGCCTTCTGGGGACTTGCAAGGAAACTCAACAACATATTTGGTGTGATCTTCACGACCATCAATACCGACATCCCAAACAACTTTGTACCCACGTTTGCGACAAGAATGTACCAATGGATCAACGGAACTAAACCTTACTCTGCGAATATAATATTGCGCAAAAGCCGGATGTACCCCTGGTGTTACGCCTGCCAATAAAGAAAGAGTACCAGAAGGTTGCACCGTTGTAAGTCTAACCGAATTAGTCCAATTTTTTTCTTTACTATATTTTTTATCAAAATCTTTAAGATAAGAATATACATCAGAAAGCCAATTAATTTTTTCTTCCGAACACTGAAGCACCCCAGTAACAGATTGCCCAAGTCTGGAATTTTTTCTTACAATATTTGTTGTTTTTTCATAAGGATAGGAAAGCCTTGTTACCTGTTTTTGTATCATATATAAAAGTTTTGAAATTTCTTTAAACTGTTCCAGGGAGTCCACATTGGGCAAAAATATTGTAGCCAAATTACAAGATTCTCCATCGCCCAGAGCAATTTCGGCACACGGATTGAAACCCTCAACAGAGTTGTCTACATTTTTTTCTCCAAGCCGGCCATAGGTTCTTGAAAGCTTTCTATTCACCAATCCATATGGTTCGCCAGAACCATCGTAACCTTTCCAAAGTTCAGACATAATTTCACCATAGGAGTCGGCATAAATAGAATTGTTACTATTAGCCCTCCAGCCAGGAACATCACCAGAGGACCAATTTTTTGCTCGTAAAAACAAAACATCGTCTGGATCTCCAATTGCAATTTGTGCCGAACGGCGTGAAGACCCAGACACAACTACTCTGCCAATAATATTACAGATGTCAAGAACATCAATTGAACGAAGTTTTTTTCCGACTCTTTCATTAAAGACATTGCAAATATCTTTAATACCGTCCACTAGTGACCCGGGCCCAGAAGCCGTGCCACCAAAAGTTTTTACTGGCGCTCCAAACTCACGAACCAAAATGGTTGAGTATGTAAAAGATTTGCCAGTAACAAAATAAGATTCTAATACTTTGTGCAACAACTCTCTCCAGCCCTGCCGCGAGTCTGGAATAATAAAGTCGGCATCGTGTGTTCTTTCGGAAGAAATATATTCAACATGTTTTACTTTTGGCAAATCATGAATTTTAGAACGCTCTACAGAAAACCCAACCCCGCCACCAAGCATCAGATAATCAAACAACAATTCAAAATCTTCAATTTTTTCAATATTGGTAAAAAAACAATTATTTAAAGAAGTCCCTGAAAATTTTTGCACAAGCGGTGTACCAAGTTGCCATAAAGATCTTCCAGCAACACTGCATCTTAAATTAAACATGTGATCAAACAATGCTTCCGCTTCTTGCTGCGTAAACGGAACGCCGATTTCAATAGCACCGTTTATTACTCTTACAAGAGTTTCAACCCATGTTTCGTTTCTACCGGTGTTGCCAATTTTACGACTGTAGGTGCGCATATAAACCACTTCACCCAATCCACCAAAACCCCACGGGGCTTGTTTTTGCAAATATGGTAATAAGAATTCACTAGATAATACGGACAAGGTGCCTCCCAACAAATAAGAATTAATAAGTTTATCAGAATTCAAGTTTTAGAACACTCAATAATACTTAGGTATTATTAATAGAGTTTTCAAAAAATTTTATTCTTTCTATGACTTTATCAGCAATGCTGGACCAAGAGTGTTCGTTGTGAATTATTTTTGCAGATTTAATTGTATACTTTTTAAAATCATCATAATGATTTACAACTTCAAGCATAAGATTGGACAAATCATCTAGATCTGGGTAAGCCCACTGACCTGTATCTTCTCCATAAAAATTATTATTCCAAGATGCTTCGCCATACGAAGCCGCTAGCGGAATTGAGTAATGAGCAAAATCTTTACAGCCAGTTGCGTTTGTAACAATTGTTGGCATACCTGTTGCAATTGATTCAAAAGGAATCATTCCAAAACCTTCCCCCATTGTTGGATAAACCATGCAATGACATTTGTGATACAAAGCAACTAAATCTTCATTTGATAGATCATACGATATTCCGATAATTTGTGGATGCTGAATTGCCGGAACAAGCATCCCGTTCATGTAAACCTCGGCCCAGCAAAAATTATTATATTTCAATATTAACTTAAAGTCGTTATTTCCTTCATATAAATCCAAAAATGCATCAACAACCATTTGAACATTTTTTCTTTTACTATCACCGCCAACATGGAGAAAATTAAAAGTTCCGGTAATCTCTCTATCAATAATTTTAAACTCACTACTAATCCCGTGAGGAATGACATGAATATTTGTGTGGACATTGTTGGCTGAATAAATGTCTTTTACAAAATTAGATGTAGCCCATATTTCGTCTTGAGTTTGCATATGGAAAATCCAACCATTTGGAATTTTTGTAGATTCCCATGGTGTATAGCCTACTTTGTAGTAATTAGTTTGTTGATAATAATATGGTTGACAAAAATTAATATGAAACGGAATTTCGTTTCTATTGTAAAAAACTGCAATTTGTTTTTCACGAAGAGCTGAGATTAAACGCAGGGCGGCAATACTGTAGCCTTGAGAATACCAATTAACACCGCTAATATCCGTCGCGCTAGGAGTGAACCAACTAATTTTTTTCATTAAAAATTAATCTTTCTTTTGTTTATTTTTTTGAACAGGTTTATTTGTTTCATCAAGATTAAAACATTTTACACCATTGGCAATCAGTTTTTCTGCTTGTTCTTCAGAAATTTCAGAAGTTACTGGAAGATCACTAAACATACATCTCGTAGCGGCTAAATAAAAATCACTAATTTTTGTAATAGTAATATAATTTGGGTCAACAATTGCAGCTCCGCTGTAATCATCAGATTCTACAATTGCTATGATTTTCATAAAGTAAGTATATCACTATTTTCTTTTTTAACATCAAAGATTAGTATGCTTAGTATGCTTAGTATGCAAGGTATTTTATGTATGATTAGTTTTTTCGGCATGCTTCGCACGCCAGTATACTAGTATACAAAACAAAATTTCAAGTCCTAAAAAAATAATTTTTAGAAGTTGATTTTCAAGAAAAAGTGTGTAAGACTGTAAGCTATGTACAAAGCAATAATTTTTATTACTTATCATCTTTTTATGGCTTTCTTGTTAAAGTTCAGTATTCAATCAGGCTTTGATCACAATATTGGAATGCTATCTGGATTAGGGTTCTCTTTATTTTTAAATATTATTAGTACTTTTTTTAAAAATGTTAATAGATAATAAATATAATTTTTTAAAAGATAAAAAAGTACTCTTATTAAGTGATACAGGTAATCCGTATAATTATTTAATTGACTTTATCCCAGAATTAAAAAATTCAAAAATATATATTTATATATCTCCAGCCTCAACTGCTAAATTTGTTAAATTGTTTATTAAACAAAGTTTAAATAAAAAAGTTAAAATTATTCAAGATAAAAATTTTTCACTATTTTATAATAATGAAATTAAAAATTATTATGTATGTATATTTTTTGGTAAATATAAAACCAAAGAAACTGCTCTTTTAAGACGACTTACAAGAGATATGTTATTGTTGTATAATAATATTATAGTTATTACTGAAAACGGAGTAGATTACGATGAAAATTATAGCTTATGACGGAGATGGGGAATTAGAAGATATCCCGAGCTTGGCTATTTTTATAAAAGCGGTACCATTTGAAAAATCTTTTGTCCCTGCTTTTTTTATTCAAAGTCCTGACGAAGATTACAATATGGGTCTTGATGAATTAAATGCTTTAATGGATGGAATTGAAATTGCACAAAAATCAATTGATAGCATTATTGCTTTTATTTTAAAAGAAAATTTTAAACAAATAGATGAAAAAATTAAACAAAGAATAGATGAGATAGAAGATGATTTATAATTATAATGATTTAATTAATCAAGGTCATATTCTTGGCGGACTAATTGAAAACTTTAATTACCCAGAAAAGATATGTCCGTATTGTTTCAAACCCCTTGTGCCCGTTCAGGCAATCCATTGGGTAGAAGATAGGTTTCAATATAAAGCTTTATATTTTTGTGCCTATCCAGAATGCCCAGTTTATGACGAAGGGGCCAAAAAAGCTTACGCAAGAATTTACTATTCATCAGAACAAGCCTACGCTGAGTTTTGTAATGTACAAATGCCGGTTCAAAGGTGGGAACAGAAAGACGTTGTTAGTATTTACAAGTAATGTGCTAAAATTGTAATTATGCCAGTTAACTCTTGTTCAGAAAATGGGAAACCCGGATACCGTTGGGGAAACAAAGGTGCGTGTTATACATACACCAAGGGGAACGAAAAATCGCAAAAAGAAGCCAGAGGTAAGGCTGTGCTGCAAGGTGTTGCTGCAAACTTAAACGGGTATAAAGAAAAAGCCAACGAAGTTTCTACCAACACCATGGGGTCTGGAGTAAAAAATCCGCAACAAGGCTATAACCCTAAAAAAAAGAAAAAAGGGTTTAATCTAGCAAAAAGTTTGGATAGATGGTTTGGCGAAAAATGGGTTGACATCTCTAGACCTAAGAAGGGTGGTGGGTTTGCGCCGTGTGGCAGAGCCGACGCCAAATCCGGGAAATATCCTAAATGTGTCCCGGCAGCCCGTGCTGCAAGAATGACCCCTGCACAAATTGCATCTGCTGTTAGGCGTAAGCGCCGAGCTGAATCAACTCAAACAAGACAAGATAAAAAGCCAATCAATGTGCCCACCGAAGTTAAAAAGGCATCTCGCAATGTCCCCACGAATCCCGAACTTTATGCTAGGGTCAAAGCTGAGGCTAAAAGAAAATTTGATGTTTATCCATCTGCTTATGCAAACGCCTGGCTGGTCCGAGAATATAAAAAACGGGGAGGCGGGTACAGAACAGTATCAAAGTCAGAAGAGATAGTTCTTAACAAAGTGGCAGATGATCTTGACGAGCAAGAAGCCGTATTAGCAGATATGCTTATTGCAATTACAAGAATTTATGGAAAATTTGATGAAGACGGCACTGGCGTGTGGTCTGGCTACGATTCCCCAGATGAGAATGATGTTGCAGACATTGGCGTTAAATGCGCAAATTGTGTACTTTATGAAGGTAATGGGGTTTGTAAAATTATAGATCAAAAAGTAGAAAAAGAAGGCAAATGCAGATTTGCTGTAATCCCAGATGGAATAGTCCAGATGGACGAGGACTAAGGGTTTACTAAAGTAAAAAAAAGATGATACACTATTAAGACAGTATCGTTTTTGATACAAGGAGAAAAAATGAATTTTATTAATATCCCAGTAGATAGTGCTAAAGAGATGATCAGGCAGCACTCTTTTCTTAGAGATAAAAATGATCAAATGTCGAAAACTGCTTTTGCTCAAATGAAAGAATCTCTTGAGGCTGTTTCTTATCATCAAAGCCAAATTGATCTTTTAAGCAAAGCCGTCAAAGATGTAACCTTTATGGTCTCTAAAGAGACAAGGAGCCTTGGCGGTGGAGAAAACGCCTCAGCGTCTTCGGCAGCCGATTCGTCTGCTACACCATCCCCAAAAACTAATTTTGGTCCATCAGATCCAAAACGTGTTAAAAAAGATAATTTAATTGAAATGTTAAAAGCATATGAAGCTGATAATGGTGAATTTGATATTAATCCAGAAGTTATTGCTAGTTTTTTAATGGCTGAATAATGGAAACTCCAATTGTCGTAGCAATTATTAGTTTAATTGGTGGTGTTATGGTTGCTCTAATTCAACAAAGTAGAAAAGAAAATAAAGTAGATCATAATATAGTTGCGGCAATGATTAAAGATGTTCACAAAGATGTCGTTAAAGTAGAAGATAAGTTAGAGCATGTTGAAGTGAAACTAGACGACCATATCAAAGAACACAAAACGACCCTGGTTTCTAAGCCTACAATAACAAAAAGAAAATAATTTTAAATAACCAGTCCCGGTTTGGCTTATTTCGCAAGATTAAGCCAAGGTATGGGGCTGGTTATTTTTTTTATAAAATGGCAACATTTTCTATTTTATTGTGGTAGAGTATTTAGGACAAGAAAGAGAGAATTCCATGAATACCCAAGAAAACATTGAAGTTTCCGAAACTAGTGATTTTTTAGTCAACGAAGTTGAATTGGAAACAATCTATACCAAATTGATGAGTACAATAAAATCAGCTATGGACCCAGCCACCGAAAGAACCGCCAGTGCGGTTATCTACGGTTATTACAAAGGCTGGAACCTTGCAAAAACTGTAAGGTATTACAACCTAGAAGAAACAGCCGCAACAAATCTTTGGAAAAAATTTAATTTTAAAATAAAGGAAGGAGGTAAAACTATGAGTAGAACAAAAACAAAGCAAAATAACATTGTAAGTTATTTGGAAAAAAATGTTGGGCAAATTGTAACTCCCACAAAGGTGTCAACCGATGTTAGCATCTCCCTTCCAACATTTTATAATTTCTACAACGCTAACCGTCAATTCTTTAAAAAGGTTAAGCGCGGTCAGTTTGAAATTATAAATCCAAAAGAACAACGAGAATCAGAATTAAATTCATAATCAAAGAGCAGCCATTTTTTAAGGAATGACATGACAATAGTAAAACAACCAATCAAAAATAATTCGGTCATTACCTGGGAGATGGCTGCTTTTGATTCCGCCCAAGAATTGTACGATAAAGTAAACTTATATGCTAGAAAAGAAATGTATACTTTACGATACATTATTGATCACTACATAAATTCAAGATTTTATTTGGATGTTGATGGAACAAATAAATTTGCAGAACATAAACATCTTTGGACATTACTTTCTTCAAGCGCACTAGATATTGCAAAACAGTTTGATATTACTTATTTATTAACTAGTTCAGAAATATTAAATACTGTAATTAATAAACAAAAAGATTATGGACATAAAAATATTGCAAGATTTG